>MLJW01000136.1_pt1 | contig 72253 bp, 79 predicted proteins | sample 888231 | NCBI WGS metagenome assembly MLJW01 (sample SAMN05788063, study PRJNA343431) | mine drainage metagenome | isolation source: sample collected from the inflow into an acid mine drainage treatment plant... | place: Germany: Lusatia, lignite mining district
ATACCGGCCAACCATTGAAGTGACTCGTTGGCCGGTATCCAGCGAGCATTGAGCGAGCGGCCAAGGCGGCGGATGCCGCCGCCCGGCGAGGGACGATACAACCGGGCAATTCATTGGCCGGTTGGTATTACGTCTCCTCGGCGCCGCCGATGCGGCCGGCGCGGCGGCGGGCCACGGTTCGCCGGGCCTGGGCGGCGCGCCATTGGCGCAGAGCCTTGCCGGCGTAACGGATATGGGCCTCGGCGGCGGCCACGGCGGCCTCGGCATCCTTGCGGGCCAGCGCCTGATACAGGGCGCGGTGCTGGGCCATCAGTTCGGTGCGGGTTTCGCCGTGGCTGTAAAAGGCGGCGCGGTCGTAGAACACATCATCGCCGAGCAGGCTTAACAGCCGTTCCATGATGTGATGCATCACGGCGTTATGGGTGGCGCGGTAAATGGCGCGGTGAAAGGCGATGTCGGCGGCCATTTCCGCGTCCAGCCGCTGACTGTCGTGTGCCTCTTCCAGGTGCTGAAAGGCCAGGGTGATGCGCTGCATATCCTCCTGGGTGGCCCGTTCGGCAGCCAGTCGGGCGGCCATGCGCGCCACCGCCCAGCGGAATTCCAGGTAATCGTCGGCGGTTTCCGGATGCGAGCGCAGCAGCCAGACCAGGGGTGTTTCCGGGGCGGCGTTCATGGCGCCCCCTCCGATTCGGCGAAACGGCGCAGGGCCAGTTCCAGGCGGGTATCGGTGCGGTCGATTTCGGACAGGGCGGCGCGGGTGAAGGAGACATGCGTCTCCGCCGCCGCCCGCGCCGCCTGCGGATCACGGGCCTGGATGGCGTCGTGGATGGCGCGGTGCTGGTCCAGCAGCAGTTCGCGCACGCCCTGGCGGCTGTAAAGCTTGAAGCGGTTGTAAAGCACGTCTTGGCGCAAAAGATCGGCCAGGCCGCCCATGATCTGGATCATCAGCACGTTATGGCTGGCCTCGTAGGTGGCCAGGTGAAACAGGGCGTCGGCATCGGCCTCGGCGTCGGGCTGTTCGCGCTGGTGCATGTCCTCGATGGCGCGGAACCGCTGGCCGATGATGTCGAGATCGATGTCGGAGGCCCGTTCGGCGGCGAAGGCGGCGGCCACGCCGTCCATGCCGCTGCGGAATTCCAGATAGTCGCCGGGGCTGTCGGGGCTGCTGCGCATCAGCTCCTGCAGATCCGAGGCGAAGGCGGCGCCCAGGATCGGCCCCACGAAGGTGCCGCCGCGCCGGGTTTCCAGAATTCCCCGTTGTTCCAGGGTGGCCAGGGCCTCGCGCAGGCTGGGGCGCGAAACATCCAGTTGCAGCGCCAGCTCGCGCTCGGGCGGAAGCCGTTCGCCCGAACGCAGCGTGCCTTCCAGAATGAGCGATTCCAGATGGCGGGCCACCGCGTCGGACAGTTTTCTCGGTCTGATATGATTTTTTGCCGTGTAGCCCACGGAGTCTTCCCATTCCCGGACAGTGTTTTACGAAGTTTAGCTGTAGCGCATGAACAGGTCCAGCGCCTCGGGGGGGCGCCAGGGATGGGGGCGAGGGTTTAATCCAGTACTATTTATATGGGTTTTGTGCCGTCCTTGGTTTACCCCTCCTATACTTAAGGCGAAGATCTCCGCCAAAGAGGGGAGGATGTGTTTCCCATGATTGATGGCTTTTCAGTGCCGGGGTCTTAAACTGCAGATGGATCAGCCACTCATGCCGGTCCCAAAAAGGAGTGTGAAAGGGGGATGGCGATGGAGAAAAAAAACAATAATCCGCCCCCCTTTCCCGAGGGAAAAGTTGAACTTGCATTCAAGACAGCCTCCTTTGGCATGGCTGTCTTGAATATTCCTTACTTCCAGGTTGTCTGCGCCAACGATACTCTTTGCGCCATGCTGGGGCGGAAAGAGGAGGGCCTGATCGGAAAAGCGCTGATTCCGATGATGATCGGAGAGGATTTGCCGGTGTGCCTGGATTCCCTGCAAGGGGAGGAATTTCCCGTAACCCTGCCCGGCAGCACCGCGCGCTGGGTGCGGGTCTCGATTTCCTCGTGCGAGAGCGGCGACGGTTTGGCCATGGCCATCGTCGAGGATGTGTCCGAGGCGCACGAGATGGAAGCGCAGCTCATTCATGCCGATCGTCTGGCCCAGCTGGGCGGGCTGGCGGCCAGCCTGCTCCACGATGTGAGCCAGCCGCTGAACATCATGCGGCTGACCGGCGAAAACGCCCTCGACCGCCTGGACGGCTGCGGGGAAACCGGCGCCGAGGGCTGGCGTGGCGGCCTGGAACGCCAGAAGCGCAGCCTGTCGGTGGTGCTTGATCAGGTGCGCCGCGTGCAGGAGGTGTTCGACCGGGTGGTTTCCTATTGCCGCCCCGAATCCGGCCCGCCCGACGTTTTCGCCCTGGAGCCGCTGCTGGCCGAGGTGCTGGCCGATGTGCGGGGGCTGCCCTGCGCCCGCTCCATCCGTTTCGACTGGCAGCGCCCGGCCGGCGCCGTTCTGCTGTTCGGCCTGCGCTCCCGGCTGAAAATTATTCTGGAGCAGTTGCTGATCAATGCCTGCGAGGCCATCATCTCGGACATGGTCCGCTCCGGCGGCGCGGCATCGCACCGGATCGGGATCGGCACGCATGTGGATGAGGATGGCGGCGAGGCGGTGATCACCATCGAGGATGATGGCCCCGGCATGCCGCCGGATGTGCTGGAACGCCTGTTCCGGCCGGCCCGGTCGGGCATGCCGCTGGGCAAGGGGTTGGGGCTGCCGGTCTCGCTGGGGCTGGCGGCGGAGTTGGGGGGAAGGATCGAAACCGTGAAGACCGGGCAGGGCGCCCGCTTCGAGGTGCGCATGCCCTGTATGGCATCCGCCGCGAAGAACAGGCCCCAAGAGAAGAACGAGACGAAGGAGTAACCAGAGCCATGCGCATCCTGCTCGCCGACGATCATGTCATGTTCCGGGAGGGGCTGCGGCCGTTCCTGCAGTCCCTGTCTCCGGAGGTGTCCATCACCGAGGCGGGAAGCCTGCCCGAGGTGGTCGAGGTCCTGGACGGCGGGGAAATCCCCGATCTGCTGCTGCTGGATATGAAAATGCCCGGCATGGTGGGGCCGGCCTCGGTGGGGGCCATGAAGGCCCGCCTGCCGGCCTGCCCGGTGGTGGTGCTGTCGGGCCTGGTGGACCGCGATCTGATGGTGGACAGCATCAATGCCGGCGCTTCGGGCTATATCCCCAAGAAGCTGTCGGGGGCGGCCATGCTTTCGGCGCTGCGCCTGGTGCTGGCGGGCGAGAAATTCCTGCCGGTGATGATGCTGGAAACCCCCGCGGGCGAGGCCGCCGGCCGTGCCGGCGGCGCGGCGGCGCCCTCGCGGCGCGATCAGCTGACCCGGCGCGAGCGCGATATCCTGATGCTGTTGAAGGAAGGCCTGCCCAACAAGATCATCGCCAGCCGTTTGACGCTGTCGGAAGTGACGGTGAAAAGCCATCTGTGCAGCATTTTCCGCAAGCTGGGGGTGAGCAACCGCGTGCAGGCCATCCGCAGTTTCACCGGCGACGGCATGCTGTAGGACCGGGCCGGAAGCTGGTACACTCCTCGCCGCAACAACGGGGGAACCGATATGTCCATGGAGGGTGCGCCGCCGCTCGGCGCCTATGCCGAGGAAGTGGCGGTGCTGGGCGGTTTGAGCGATCCGGCGCTGCTGCGGGCGTTGCTCCGGGTGGACCGGGCGGCCTTTCTGCCGCCGCCGCCCTGGCTGGTGGAGCATGTGGACGGCGGCTATTACCTGGCCGGGCCGGAGCGGCCCCAGGTTTTGCGCCATGCCGTGGCCATCGCCCTCGATCCCTCGCGCCGCCTGAATTCCGGCAACCCGGCCCGCATCGCCCGTTTCATCGAGGCGCTGGCGCCGAAACCCGGCGAAACCCTGCTGCATGTGGGGGCCGGGCTGGGCTATTACAGCGCGCTTCTGGCCGAAATGACCGGCGGGCGGGGGCGGGTGATCGCCGCCGAGATCGATCCGGTGCTGGCGGCCTCGGCGCGCCAGCGGCTGGCCCCCTGGCCGCAGGTGGAGGTGACGGGCGATGCCCTGGCCCTGGATCCGCCGGCGCTGGACGGCATTTTCGTCAGCGCCGGTCTGGCGCATTTGCCGCCGGCCTGGCTGGCGGCGCTGCGCCCCGGCGGCCGCATGGTGGTGCCGCTGACCGGCAGCGGCGAAACCGGATTCGTGTTTCTGCTGAGCCGCGGCGATGATCCCTGCCGGTGGCAGGCCCGCATGCTGTCGGCGCAGAAATTCTATTCCTGCCAGGGCGGCGTGCGCGGCGAAACCGCGGTGACGGCCCTAGACCGCGCCCTGGCCGATCCCATGGTCACCCGGGTGCGGGCCCTGCGGCTGGACCGCCATGCGCCCGGGCCGGGCTGCTGGCTGCATGGCGACGGCTGGTGCCTATCGGTTTGAATACACCCTCTGCATCTCGGCAAACAGCCTGCCCTGCTCGATGGGCTTGCTGACATAGCCGTTCATGCCGGCGGCCAGGCATTGCTGTTCGTCGCCCGGCATGGCGTTGGCGGTCAGCGCGATGATCGGCACCTGGCCGTGCCGTCCGGGCAGGCCTCTGATCCGCCCGGTGGCTTCCAGGCCATCCATTTCCGGCATCTGCATGTCCATCAGAATCAGATCGAAAACCGCGCTGCCGGCCGCCTTCACCGCCTCGTGGCCGTTGACCACCGCCTCGACCCGGTGACCTCCCCGCTCCAGCAGGGCCATGGCCACCTTGCGGTTCACCGCGTTGTCCTCGGCCAGCAGGATTTTCAGCGGCGGCAGGCCGGCGGCGGCGGCGGCGGTCGGCGGCGGCCGTTCGCTGCGGGCGATGGCGTAGCCCAGGCGGAACCAGAAGGTGCTGCCGGCGCCGTCCTCGCTGTCGACGCCGATCCGGCCGCCCTGCAGTTCCACCAGGCGGCGGCAGATGGCCAGCCCCAGGCCGCTGCCGCCATAGCGGCGGTTGATGGAGGTATCGGCCTGGCTGAAGGAGTGGAACAGCTTCTGCCGCATGTGGGGCGGAATGCCGATGCCGGTATCGCTGACGGCGAAATGCAGCTCCGCCGTCTGATCCGTTACCGCAAGCGCGCGGATGCTGAGCCGCACCGCGCCCTGATCGGTGAACTTGATGGCGTTGCCCACCAGATTGAGCAGGATCTGGCGCAACCGCAGCGGATCGCCGCGCAGGCCGTAGGGCAGGTCGCCCGGCAGGTCGGTGTCGAGGTGGAGATTTTTCTCGCGGGCGCGCGGCGCCAGCAGCCCCATCACCGCCGCCGCCACATCGCCCAGATCGAACATCACGCTTTCGAACTCGATCTTGCCCGCTTCCAGCTTGGAAAAATCCAGAATGTCGTTCAGCAGGCCCAGCAGGGCCTCGCTGGAACTGAAAATAGTCTCCGCATAGTCGCGCTGCTGCGGCGAAAGCGGGCTGTCCAGCACCAGTTGGGCCATGCCGAGGATGCCGTTCATGGGGGTGCGGATCTCGTGGCTCATCACCGCCAGGAATTCCGATTTGGCGCGGTTGGCGGCCTCGGCGGCGTTTTTGGTGGCGGTCAGCTGCTCCTCGTCCTGCTTGCGGCGGCTGATATCCTCCAGAATCGACAGGTAATGGGTGATGGCGCCGCCGGCCTGGCGCACCGGCGAGATGAAGGCCAGCACCCAATAGCGGCTGCCGTCCTTGCGCAGGGCCTGAAACTCGCCGTGCCAGTCCTCGCCGCTGCGCATCACCTGGCGTAGAGCCTGGGTCATGGGGGTGTCGTCGTCGCCCCAGCAGGTCTGCTGCGGGCGGCCCAGCATTTCATCCAGGCTGTAGCCGGTGGTGGCGCAGAGGCGCGGATTGACATATTCCACCAGTCCGTCGTGGTTGCTGATGATCACCGCCAGGGAGCTGGATTCCACCGCCTGATGAAACTTGCGCAGCTCGTCGCGGGCCCGCTCCAGAGCGAGGTTGCTGGATTCCAGCTGCAGGGTGCGGCGGCGCACCTCGGCTTCCACGCCATCGTAGGCATGGCGCAGATCGTAGGCCATGCGGTTGAAGGCCTGGGCCAGTTCCCCCAGTTCGTCCTGGCGTTCCACCGGCACCCGGCGCCCCAGTTCGCCGCCGCCCATGCGCCGCGCCGCCACGATCAGCTCCTGGATGGGGCGGGTGATGCTGCGGGCGGCGAACAGGGCCAGCAAGGTGACCCCGGCCATGGTCAGCAGGGCGATGGCCAGCACCAGCTGGCGCTGGCGTTCCACCAGGGTCAGGGCTTCCTTGCGGCCGATCTTCACCACCAGCCCCCAGCGCAGGGCGGGAATGGCCCGCCAGGCCGCCAGCACGGGCCGGCCTTGGTCATCCAGGCTTTCACCCTCGCCGTTTTCGCCGGCCAGGGCCCGGTCCACCGGCCGCAGCCGGTGATCGGCGGTTTCCGGCAGCAGGCGGTGCGGAGCGGGGGCGCCCTCGCTCCGCGGGGCCAGCAAAATCATGATGCCGCGCGCGGTTCTCTGCCCCAGCAGGGTGCCGCCGCTGCGGCCCAGCCCCACGCGGTCGGACAGGGCGGCCAGAAAGGGGCCGGCGTTCAGCTCGGCCGCGCCCACCCCGCGCAGAACGCCGTTGCGCACCACCGGGGCCACCACGAAAAGCGGCGGATCTTCGTCCGGCGGTGCCGGATCGAACGGGGCGAAGGCCGCCTGCAGGCTGCCCAGGCTTTGCCGCACCGCCTCGGCCAGGGCGCTTTGGCGCAAGGGTGGCGCATCCAGGCTCTGGCCGGGATGGAAGCGGGGGCCGGTGCTGAACAGCACCCGTCCCTGCGGCGAGAACAGCACGAAATCGCGGTAGCCCGAGGGCTGCAGCAGGCTGGCGAGCTGGAACGGATCGCCGCCGCCGGATGGAGCGGGGCGGGCCTGCAGGGCGGCCAGGGTATCGGCCATCTGCGGCGCCCGCATCTGGGCCGTCAGGGTGATCTCGTTGTCTTCCACCAGATTGGCGATCTGCAGGCTTTTGGCCTCGGCGATGGAGGCGAGATGGGTCATCTCGTTCTGGCGGAGCAGGGTTTCGGCCATTTGCTGGCTCAGCAGCAGCAGCAAAGCGATGGGCACCAGGGAAATCCCCAGAAACCACAGGATCAGGCGATGCGAAATGCCCAGCCGCATGCCGCCGCGGGGGAAGGGGGCGCAAGGGGGCGGAGACGAAGGCGCGGTCATCCGCCGCCGCTCCGCCATGGGGAGAAGGCCGGTTTTCCGAACGGAAACGCCGTTCCGGTCATGATGCCTCCCTTCGCCGTGTTCAGGGATTGCTGGCAGCAGGAACGCAGAGGCTTAAAATCTGTAACAGAGGAGGGGTTTTGTCGATCCCGTCAAAAGGCGGAGAAACGGGGAAGAGGATTAAAGGGGCGCAAGCCCGCGGCTCCGCATGGTTTCCGTCTGACGGCAATGCTCTTAATAGCTGAGAAAGGCCCCGATGGCGCCGAGAACGGTGGTGAAAAACCCCAGTAGCAGATTGGCCAGGGCGAAGCCGCGCAGGCGGCCCAGGGCGCGGGTGGCGGCGGGGGTGTCGCCACGATCGAGGGCGTGGCAGAATTCCTGCCAGGGCCTGGTCCACAGCAGCACGAACAGCGCCACCATCATAAGGCCGGTCAGCTGCATGATATGCACATGCAGGCCCACCGAGGCGAAGCCGTCATAGCCGAAAAACACCACGCCGTAGCCGGTGATCAGCAGCAGGGCGATGCACTGCCACACCCAATGAAAGAAGCGGTCCAGCACGGCGCGCCACAGGGTGAGGCGGGTCATGTCGCCCAGCGAGGCCGAGGCGGGGCGCAGCACCACCAGCAGAAAGAAAATGCCGCCCACCCAGATCACGGCGGCGATGGTGTGGATGGCGAGGGCGAAGGGAATCATGATGCGGATCGTCCGGGGGAAAGGGAGAGACGCCCGGCAATCTCGTCGGCCAGGGCGATGATTTCAAGGGCCGCCGTGCTGCGCGGCGCGGTTTCCACCACGCCCTTGCCGTCCATCATGCTGGCGGCGAAGCCCGAGCGGTTGCCCACCATGCTGTCGGCCAGCGGCAGATCGTCCTCGGCGATGCGGGCGCGGATGGTGTCGGTCAGGCGGTTGCGGGCCGGCACGCGGTTCAGCACCAGCAGGGCCGGGGTGCGTTCCTTGCGGGCCATCTCCAGGGTGGGGGCGCTGGCCCACAGATCCATGGGGCTGGGCTGCACCGGCATCAGGATCAGCCCGGCGGCGCGCACCGCCACGCGGGCATCGGTTTCGGCATGGGGCGGGGTATCGACGATCAGAATGTCGTAGGCGGCCTTCAGGCGGTCGATCTCGGTGGACAGCTTCCAGCCCTGCACATCCTGCGAAACCAGATCATCCGCCACGCCGTTGCGGCGGCGCATGCCGTACCAGGCCGACAGCGAACCTTGCGGATCCACATCCAGCAGGGCCACGCGGTAGCCCTGGCGCATCCAGGCCACGGCCAGCTGCGCGGCGATGGTGGTTTTTCCGGCGCCGCCCTTCTGTTGCGCGATGGCGATGGTGGTGGCCGTCATGCCGCGTGTCTCCCCTTGATTCAAACCGGTTAGCGCAGGCTGAACCGGAACGCGGGATTTTTCAAGGGTCTGGCTGTGGGGAGCGGCAATTCCCCGCAAGGGGTGCGGGATTGGTGGAGAAAGTTCTTGCAAATGCGAGTGATTATCATTAACTCTGTCGAAGCGGGGCCGAGAGCGCCTCCGACACACTCGTTTCAAGGAGTTCACGCATGTCCAAACGCGTTGCCGCCGCTTTTGTCGGCCTGTCCCTGCTTGCGGCCGCGCCGGCCCTGGCCGGCGAGCATTCCATGGGCGATCCGGTGATGGTGAACGGTCTTATTCTGCATCCGGTCTATCTGCAGCCGGTGAACATGGCGCCCATGCTGCCCGGCATGAATGGTGCCGCCTTCGACGCCCACCTGGAAATCGACATCCATGCCGATAAGAACAATCCGCAGGGCTTCGAGCCGGGATCGTGGATTCCCTATCTCACCGTCAGCTATCAGATCCGCAAGGAAGGCTCCGACTGGTCCACCTTCGGCACCCTGATGGTGATGGAGGCCAACGACGGCCCGCATTACGGCGCCAACATCAAGTTCGACGGCCCCGGCAAATATATCGCCAGCTTCCGCGTGGCGCCGCCGCCCTACAACGCCTTCTTCCGCCATACCGACAAGGAAACCGGCGTGCCCGAGTGGTGGGGGCCGTTCCAGAAGAACTGGACCTTCACCTATGTGGGCGGTGTCGGCCACAAGGGCGGCTACTAGGCTGAGGGAGGCAAGGGATGACGCTCAAACTCACTCTTGGCGCCTGCGGCGTTCTGGCGGCGCTGCTGGGCGTCGTCCCGGCCTGGGCGGCGCCGCCGGCCAGCTTCGATCTGGTGCTGCGGGGCCAGGCCTTCGTGCCGCAAACCCTGACGGTGCCGGCCGGGCAAACCCTGACCCTGATGGTGGACAACCAGGACGCCCTGCCCGCCGAATTCGAAAGCGGCGATCTGGGCCGCGAGAAGGTGATTCCCGGCGGCACCCGCCTGCCGGTGGTGGTGGGGCCGCTGCAGCCCGGCCGCTACAGCTTTTTCAACGATTTCCATCCCGCGAGCACCGGCGTGCTGATCGCCGTGCCGCCCAAACCGTGAAGGTGGGTCATGCTGGCCACGGCAATCATTGTTTTTCGTGAGGTTCTGGAGGCGGCCCTGGTGGTCTCCATCGTACTGGCGGCGGCCAAGGGGGTGGCGGGCCGCGGGCGCTGGGTAACGGCCGGCGTGGCCCTGGGCGTGGCCGGGGCCTGTCTGGTGGCGGCCTTCGCCGGCAGCATCGCCGGAGCGGTGCAGGGGCGCGGGCAGGACCTGCTCAACGCCGCCATCCTGCTGACCGCCGTGGCCATGCTGGGCTGGCATAATGTGTGGATGAGCCGCCATGGCCGCGAACTGGCGCGGGATATGAAAGCCCTGGGCCACGACGTGGCCATGGGCGAGAAGCCGCTGTCGGTGCTGATGGTGGTGGTGATGATGGCGGTGCTGCGCGAAGGCGCCGAGGTGGTGCTGTTCGGCTACGGCATTTATGCCGCCGGCACCGGGCGCGACGCCATGCTGGCCGGCGGCCTGGCCGGGCTGGCCCTGGGGGTGGCGGCGGGAGCGCTGCTCTACAAGGGGCTGCTGCGCATTCCCACCCGGTATCTGTTCACGGTGACCGGCTGGATGGTGCTGCTGCTGGCCGCCGGCATGGCCGCCGATGCCGCCGGACTGCTGACCCAGGCCGGGCTGCTGCCCGCCATCCGGGACGGCGTGTGGAACAGCGCCTGGCTGCTGACCGAACAATCGCTGCCGGGGCGGCTTTTGCATATCCTGGTGGGCTATACCCAGCGCCCCTCGGCCCTGCAGCTGCTGTTCTATGCCGCCACCCTGGCGGTGATCGGCGGTCTGATGGCGTTGGTCAACCGCGGCGAAAACCGCGGCCCGGCCCGGACGGAGGCCAGGGATGCACGGTAATCTCGACACCGCGCCGCGCCGGTCTCCCCGGCTGGCGCGGCTGGAAGCCTGGGCGGTGCGGCACCGCGACAAGCTGGCCTGGGTGCATCTGGCCATGCTGGCCGCCTTCATCGTTCTGATCGTCGGGCCGCTGCTGCTGCCGCCGCCCGCCGACAATGCCACCCTTTTGACCAATTTCACCCTTTTGACCAATTTCCTGCTGTGGGGGCTGTGGTTTCCCCTGGTGTTCGTCTCGGTGATCTTCACCGGGCGCAGCTGGTGCGGGATCTTCTGCCCCATGGGCGCCTGTTCCGAATGGGCCAACCGCATCGGCCCGAAGCGGCCCATTCCGGCCTGGGTGCGCTGGGAAGGCACGCCGGTGGTCAGTTTCATCATCATCACCGTTCTGGCGCAGACCGTGGACGCCCGGGGCTTTCCGCAAGGGGCGGCGGTGGTGTTCGGCCTGACGTTTCTGTGCGCCGTGCTGCTGGGCTTTTTCTTCGGCCCCGGCGGCAACAAGCGGCCCTGGTGCCGGCATATGTGCCCCATCGGCCTGATGCTGGGGGTGTTTTCGCGCATCGGCGCCGTGCAGTTCGTGGCCAAGCAGCCCCGGCCCGGCGGCGACGCCTATGCCGAAAAGGGCCTGTGCCCCACCATGATCCACATCGCCCGCAAAACGGAATCGCGCCATTGCATCGAATGCATGCGCTGCGTGCAGCCGGCGGCGCGGGGCGGGCTGGCGGTGGTGCTGCGGCCGCCGGGCCAGGAGGTGGCCGAGATCCGCCGCCACAATCCCAACGCCACCGAGGTGTGGTTCCTGTTCCTGGCCAGCGGTCTGGCCCTGGGCGGCTTTTTGTGGCTGGTGCTGCCGCAATACGATCTGTTGCGCCAGGCGCTGGGGGAATGGGCCATCGGCCACGGCTGGGACTGGATCGCCATGCCGGGCCCCTGGTGGCTGATGTCGGTGCATCCCGCCGGGCATGAAACCTATACCTGGCTGGATTTCTTCACCATCAGCGGCTTCATGCTGGGCACGGCCCTGGCGCTGACGGCGGTGCTGGCGGCCCTGACCGCGCTGTCGTCGGGGCTGGCCGGGCGGCTGGGGGGCGATCTCACCTTCCGGGCCCGCTTCGTCGAGCAGGCCTATGCCACCATGCCGGTGGCCATGGTGTCGCTGGTGGTGGGGCTGGGCGCCACCCTGTTCCAGGGGCTGCCGCTGCTGGGCCTGCCGGCCTGGTCGGCCGCCGCCGCCAAGGCGCTGCTGTTCGCCCTGGGCATGGGCTGGAGCGTGCGTCTGGGCGATCGGCTGCTGGCCGGCGAGGGCTTGCGCGGCTGGCGCCGCCGCCTGGCCCTGCTGCCGCTGCTGGCCGGCATCGTTCTGGTGGCCCTGGCCTGGCGGCCGGCCATTTTCGGCTATTAACCCGGCCTTGACCGCTCCGTCCCGCAGGCTACTCTGGCGGCAGACTGATAGCGGCCAAGGCGGCGGATGCCGCCGCCCGGCGAGGGACGATACAACCGGTCAATCCATTGGCCGGTTGGTATGGAACCGGCCAACCGTTGACGTGGCGCGTTGGCCGGTTTCCAGCGAGCATTGAGCGAGCGGCCAAGGCGGCGGATGCCGCCGCCCGGCGAGGGACGATACAACCGGGCAATGCATTGGCCGGTTGGTATGGAACCGGCCAACCGTTGACGTGGCGCGTTGGCCGGTTTCCAGCGAGCATTGAGCGAGCGGCCAAGGCGGCGGATGCCGCCGCCCGGCGAGGGACGATACAACCGGTCAATCCATTGGCCGGTTGGTATGGAAGAGGAGGGGGCATTGAGCGGCGAAGCGGAGCGCGATCTGCGCGAACGGCTGGCGGCGGCAACGGCGCTGGTCCGCGCCCAGGAGTGGGAAGGCCTGGGCCGGGCCTGCCGCGACGGCCTGGCCCGCCATCCCGGCAGCGGCGATCTGCATCACCTGCTGGGCCTGGCCGAACTGCAGGCCGGACGGCCCGGCCAGGCCCTGGCGCCGCTGGAACGGGCGGCCCGCCTGGATCCGCGCCATCCCGGCTTCATGCAGGGGCTGGCGCGGGGGCTGCGGGCCCTGGGCCGGACCGAGGAGGCCTTCCGCGCCGGCGAACAGGCCTGGCAGCTGGCCATGACCCGCGCGCCGGCGCCATCTCCCGCCCAGTATCTGCAGGCCCGCCCCATCAACCGGGTGCAGTTCCGCAAAAGCTGTGCGCTCGACGACCTGGTGGCGCTGTTCCTGTCGTCGCCGCCCTATCACGCCGAGGATCTGGCCCGGCTCTATTTCCTGGCCGACAACATCACCCGCGCCCTCAGCCTGGGGGTGAGCGGCGATCTGGCCGAGTTCGGGGTGTGGCGCGGTCACAGCGCCCGCGCCCTGAAGATGCTGGCCCCCGGCCGCATGCTCTATCTGTTTGAAAGCTTCAGCGGTTTTCCGCCGGGGCGCTTTGCCGAGGACGACCGCCGCCGCGGCCTGTTCCGCGATTGCGATGCCGCGCGCACCCGCGCCCTGGTGGGCGAGGATCAGGTGATCTGGGTGCCGGGGATTTTCCCCGAGAGCGCCGCCCGGATCCCGTCCGGGCTGCGTCTGGCGGTGGCCCATGTGGATTTCGGCGAGGCCGAGGCGACGCGGGCGGCGCTGGAGTTCGCCTATCCCCGCCTGTCGCCCGGCGGCCTGCTGTTTCTGCACGATTACGGCCACGATGGCTGGCCCGGCGTGGCCCAGGCCGCCGATGCCTTCCTGGCCGACAAGCCCGAGCGCCTGACCCTGGCCCCCGATCGCGGCGGCACCGCCCTGCTGATCAAGGGGTGATCAGGCCGGGTTGGGCGGCAGATCCTGCGGCCGTTGCTTCAGCACGTCGAGGGCGGCGCCGAGATCGCCCTCGAAGGCCATGGCGCCGGTATGGGTCAGCTTGCTTTGGGTATAGGCCCAGATCTCGCCGCCCATATCGGTCCAGCGCTTGCAGAAGGTGTAATCCTCGCTGAGATAGGCGCCGCTCTGCTTGTCGATGACGCAGTCGAAATAGGCGCAGTTGGTCTGGTTCTGCAGCTCGGTGTTCGAGGCCACGTGGATGTTGCTGAAGTGGATGTCGGGGTAGTGCGCCGCCATGCGGGAGAACACATCGCGGCGGATCAGCATGAAGCCGGTGCCGATATAGCGCACCTTGGCGAACTTCTGCTCCGAGGTCGGCACCTCGGTGTTGTCCAGCAGATCCACCACGTAGTTCAGGGCCGAGGTCAGCGGCTTGGGGGCGCCCAGGGCGTTATGGGCCTGGATGCGCTCCCAGTTCAGCTGCTTCAGGGGATAGATGCAGCCCGAGATATCCTTGTCGGCGTCCAGCAGCACCATGACCTGATCGGGGGTGAAGCCGATATCGGCGTCCACGAACAGCAGATGGGTGGCGGTGGGATCGGACAGGAACTGCTGCACCAGGATGTTGCGGGCGCGGGTGATCAGGGCGTCGCCGCCGATCAGGCGGAAGGAGATGCCGATATTGAGCTGGAGGCAGGCCCGCTGCAGCGATACCAGGGAAACGGCGTAGGACGAGGTGACGTTGCCGCCGTAGCACGGCGTGGCGACAACGATGTGATGGCGCTGGGGAGGCAGGGACATACCGGAAAAATCCTTGGGCAGAGACGCTCTCGCTGAACAGTTTACAACCAAAAGCGCCCGATGCCGAGGCCGTCCATGTCGATGTCGGCGGGGCGCCCGGAGATGATGTCGGCCAGCAGGCGGCCCGAGCCGCAGGCCATGGTCCAGCCCAGGGTGCCGTGGCCGGTGTTGAGGTAAAGCCCCGGCACCTTGGTGGCGCCCAGGATCGGCACCGAATCGGGGGTGACCGGGCGCAGGCCGCACCACAGCTCGGCCTGGCCGTAATCGCCGGCGCCGGGAAACAGCCCCTCCGCCAGTTGCGCCACCAGCCGGGCGCGGCGCGGGTCCATCTCGGTATTCCAGCCCGCCAGCTCGGCGGTGCCGGCGCAGCGCAGCCGCTCGCCCAGGCGGCTGAAAACCATTTTGTGTTCGTCGTCGGTGATGCTGACGGTGGGGGCGGCGGCGGCATCGGTCACCGCCAGGGTGGCGGAATAGCCCTTGGCGGGATAGATGGGCAGGCGCACATCCACCTGGCGCGACAGCCGGCCACTCCAGCTGCCGCCGGCCAGCACCACGGCGTCGGCATGCAGGCGGCCCTTGCTGGTGGCCACCGAGGCCAGGCGCTTGCCGTCCAGTTCCAGGGCCTGGATCTGGGTGCCGAAGTGGAAGACCACCCCTTTTTCGGCGCAGCGTTCGGCCAGGCGCCGGGTGAAAAGATGGGCATCGCCCGATTCGTCGCCGGGGGTGAGGATGGCCCCGGCCAGATCCCGGTGCACGGCGGCCAGGGCCGGTTCCACCGCCACCGCCTCGTCGGGGGTTTTCACCATGCGGGGCAGGCCCAGCCGGCTCATCAGCGCGGCGGCTTTCTCGGCCTGGGCAAACTCGGCGGCGTTGCGGTAGATATGCAGGATACCCTTGGTTTGCTGGTCGTATTCGATGCCGGTGGCGGCGCGCAGCGCCTGCAGGCAGCCGCGCGAATAAAGAGCCAGGCGCAGGGTGCGATCGGTATTGACGGCGGCGCGCCGCGCGGTGCAGTTCAGCAGAAAACGCGCCCCCCAGGCCCACAGGGCGGGATCGGGGCGGCGCCAGCGGAACAGCAGCGGGGCATCGTCGCGGCCCAGCCATTTCAGAGCCTTGGCCGGGGTGGCGGGGTTGGCCCAGGGTTCGGCATGGCAGGGCGAGATCTGGCCGCCGTTGGCATAGCTGGTTTCCAGGGCCGGGCCGGGCTGGCGGTCCACCACCTCCACCCTGTGCCCGGCCTCCGCCAGATACCATGCGGTGGTGGTGCCGATAACGCCCGAGCCCAGTACCAGAACTTTCACAATCGTCCCCTTCGCGGGAGAATCCTTGTCCTGCCCCTATATAGCCCCCCCGCCGCCGGGACGCCAGTGCCGGATGGCGGAATAAGCCCGACACGGAAGGCCCATCCTCTGGTAGAATAAGCCGTTGTAATGATTGGGAGTGCCGCCCATGACCCCTTTGTTCACCACCGCGCAGATGGCCGAGGCCGATCGGCTGTGCGCGGCGCGCGGCCTGCCCGTGGAGCGGCTGATGGAGGCGGCGGGATGGCAGGTGGCGCGGCTGGTGCGCCGCCAATACCGTCCGCGCCGGGTGCTGGTGCTGTGCGGGCCCGGCAACAATGGCGGCGATGGTCTGGTGGCCGCCCGCCTGCTGGCCGCCGAAGGCTGGCCGGTAACGGTGGCCCTGCCGCCGGGGGCCGTGCTTTCGCCCGCCGCCGCCGCCATGGCGGCGCTGTGGCGGGGGCCTTGCGTGGCGTGGTCGCCGGACCTGCTGGCGAGCCGCCCGCTGGTGGTGGATGCCCTGTTCGGCGCCGGTCTCAACAAGCCGCTGGCGGGGGCGGCCCTGGAGATGGTGGCCGCCCTGGCCGCCAGCGGCCTCGATTGCGTGGCGGTGGATGTGCCCAGCGGGCTGGACGGCAACAGCGGCCAGCCCTGCCCGGTGGCGGCGCCGGCCCGCCTGACCGTGACCTTCGGCCATGCCAAGCCCGGCCATCTTTTGTGGCCGGGGCGGGGCCTGTGCGGCGATCTGGCGGTGACCGGGATCGGCATTCCCGCCGCACTCTATGCCGAAACGGCGCCCCGGGCCTGGCGCAACGATCCCGGCCTGTGGGGGGCGCTGCTGCCCCGGCTGGAGCCGGATGGCCATAAATACCGGCGCGGCCATCTGCTGGTGGCGGGCGGGGCCGTTTTCTGCGGCGCCGCCCGTCTGGCCGCCCGGGCCGGGCGGCGGGCCGGGGCGGGGCTTTGCACCCTGCTGGCCCCGGCGGCGGCGCTGGCGGCCTATGGCGGCGGCGATCCCGGCCTGATGCTGCGCCCCGAGGAAGACTGGCCGGCCCTGCTGGCCGACGAACGCTGCCGGGCGGCGGTGATCGGCCCCGGCCTGGGGGTGGGCGCGGCCACCCGCGCCCTGGCCCTGGCCGCCCTGGCGGCGGGGCGGGCGGTGGTGCTGGACGCCGACGCCCTGACCAGTTTCGCCGCCGATGCCGCCGCCTTGCGGCGGGCCGGCGGGCACCTGGTGCTGACCCCGCACGACGGCGAATATGCCCGGCTGTTCGCCCACCGGGGCGATCGGTTGCACCGGGCCCGCGCCGCGGCGGCCGAAAGCGGCGCCGTGGTGCTGCTGAAGGGCCCGGATACGGTGGTGGCGGCGCCGGACGGCCGGGCGGCCATCACCGCCGACGCTCCGCCCAGCCTGGCCACCGCCGGATCGGGCGATGTGCTGGCCGGGATCATCGGCGGCCTGCTGGCCCAGGGCATGCCGTGCTTCGAGGCCGCCGCCGCCGGGGCCTGGCTGCATGGCCGGGCGGCGGCGGCCTGCGCGCCCGAAGGCCTGATCGCCGAGGATGTGGCCGAGGCCCTGCCCATCGCCTTGGCGGCGGCGCTAAAAACCCTATCTTGAAAAAGAAAACAGAATCGGAGAGCCCTCATGGAAGAGATCAGACTGTCTGCGCCGCCGCCATCGCTGCCGCCGGCGGGATTTTTCGACCGCCTGAAGCCTCTGCGCGGCCTGTGGCGCGATATCGCCGCCACGCTGGGGGCGGCGCCCAAAAGCATCGCCCCCGATCTGCCGCCCGCCGATGCCGGGCTTTTGCGCGCCCAGATGCAGGACTGCCTGCGCGAACGCGGCGGCGAGGTATCGGCCCGCGCCCGCGCCGCCGCCCTGGGGCGCTCGTACCTGTCGCTCAACGCCCAGGGCCGCCAGCGCTTCCTGCGCATGCTGGCCGACGAGTTCGGCCCGGCTCCCGAGGCGGTGGATGCCGCCATGGACAAGGTGCGGGCGGCGGCCGGCCCCGCCGAACGGCTGGCGGCGGAACAGGCCCTGCGTCTGGCCCTGGAAAGCCCGCGCCTGCGTCTGCTCACCCAGTTCAACGCCCTGCCGGAAGGGGTGAAGTTCCTGGTGGATCTGCGGGCCGAACTGCTGCCTCAAACCAGGGGCGATGCCGCCCTGGCGGCGCTGGATGCCGATCTCAAGGATCTGCTGGCGGCGTGGTTCGATGTGGGCTTTCTGGAACTGCAGCGCATTACCTGGCGTTCGCCGGCCCTGGTTCTGGAAAAGATCATGGCCTACGAGGCCGTGCACGCCATCGAGGGCTGGCGCGATCTGAAGAACCGCCTGGATTCCGACCGCCGCCTCTATGCCTTCTTCCATCCGCGCATGCCCGACGAGCCGCTGATCTTCGTGGAGGTGGCGCTGGTCAGGGGCATGGCCGACGATGTGCGGGCCCTTTTGGACGAGAACGCCCCGGTGGGCGATCCGGCCCAGGCCGATACCGCCATTTTCTATTCCATCAACAACGCCCACAAGGGGCTGGTGGGCATCAGCTTCGGCAATTTCCTCATCAAGAAGGTGGTGGACAGCCTGTCGCATGAATTCCCCAACCTTAAAACCTTCGCCACCCTGTCGCCCATTCCCGGCTTCCGCGCCTGGCTCGACGCCCGCCTCGCCGAGGGCGAGGAGCAGGTGCTGACGGCGGCGGAACAGAAGCTGCTGAAAAACGGCGGCGGCCTCAAGGCGGCGCTGGACGGCCCCTGGCACGAGGACGAGGATCTGGCCGAGCGGCTGCGCCCGGCCCTGCAGCGCCTGTGCGTGCGCTATCTGACGGAAAAGCGCGGCAGCGCTCCGGGCCGCGCCCTTGATCCGGTGGCGCATTTCCACCTTTCCAACGGCGCCCGCCTGGAACGGCTGAACTGGATGGGCGATGCCTCGGCCAAGGGCCTGGCCCAGTCGGCGGGGATGATGATCAACTATCTCTACAAACTGTCCGATATCGAGGCCAATCACGAAAGCTACCGCGGCGACGGCCGCATCGTTCTGTCCTCGGCGGTGAAGGCCCTGGGCAAGGGCTGATACCGGCCAACCATTGAAGTGACTCGTTGGCCGGTATCCAGCGAGCATTGAGCGAGCGGCCAAGGCGGCGGATGCCGCCGCCCGGCGAGGGACGATACAACCGGTCAATTCATTGGGCGGTTGGTATGATCCGGCAGGGGGCATCGGCGGGAGGCCATGCGATAAGCCCGGCGCCCCCGAACCGGGGACGCCGGGCTTCATCATGCCGATGCTTTCCTGCCGGCTGGGATCAGTCGCCGTTGCGGATATTGCCGAGGAAGGACCCGACGCGGCTGTTGAGGCCGTCGGACTGGCGCGACAGTTCGCTGGAGGCGGTCAGCACCTCGCGGGCGGCCGAGCCGGTTTCGCTGGCGGCGCTGGTCACCAGCGAGATGTTGCGGGTGACGGTGCCGGTGCCTTCGGCGGCTTCCTGCACATTGCGGGCGATCTCCTGGGTGGCGGCGCCCTGTTCCTCGACGGCGGCGGCGATGGCCGAGGCGATCTCGCTGATCTGGCCGATGGTCTGGCCGATGCCCTGGATGGCGGTCACGGCATCGCGGGTGGCCGATTGCACGGCGGTGATCTGGGCGGTGATCTCGTCGGTGGCCCGCCCGGTCTGGTTGGCCAGGTTCTTCACCTCGCCGGCCACCACGGCGAAGCCCTTGCCGGCCTCGCCGGCGCGCGCCGCCTCGATGGTGGCATTGAGGGCCAGCAGATTGGTCTGGCTGGCGATGTCGTTGATCAGCTTCACCACCTCGCCGATCTTGCCGGCGGCCTCGGTCAGGCCCTGCACCATGGTGTTGGTGCGCCGGGCCTCGTCCACGGCGGCGCTGGCGATCTGAGTGGATTGGCTCACCTGGCGGCTGATTTCCTGGATCGAGGCGGTCAGTTCCTCGGTGGCGGCGGCCACGGTTTCCACATTGGCCGAGGCATGTTCGGCGGCGCTGGCCACGGCGGTGGACTGGCGCAGGGTTTCCTCGGCGGTGGCGGCCATGGTCCTGGCGGTGGCCTCAAGCTCGCCGGCGGCGGACGACACCACTTTCAGAACGCCGGTGACGTCCTGTTCGAAGGCGTCGGCGTGGGCGTTCATCAGGGCGGCGGCCTGGTGGCGCTTCGAGGTTTCGTCATAGACCGAGATGGCCACGTCCATATCCAGGAACACCGCCTTGTTGATGGCGGCGATGATCTCGGCGGCGCGCTGCGGCTTTTTGCGGTAGGCCTCCAGCACCAGGGCGACCATGCGGTTCAGGGTGAAGGCGTAGGCGGCGATATACCAGCGCGGCTCCAGCCCCACCTGTTCATGGATCTGGCCGATCTTGGCCACCTGGGCGAAATAGGCGTCGCTGAACTCGCCGCTGAAGACGTTGTCCAGCCAATGCCTGCGCTGCATGGCGCGGGCATGGTCCACCGAGGCGCCGGTTCCGGCGCCGAACAGCCGGGCCACCTCCGGGGTGCGCCGCACATGGGCGTAAAAGGCGTCCAGCACATCGTCGATATGCCGGGCCAGGATATCGCGGAAATCGCGCAGGGCGGCACGGGTGTCGTTATCCACCAGCAGGAAAGAAAGCCGGCCTTCGCGATCCAGATCCTTCGTCATAATCCAACCTTTCTTCCGGTTAAGCGGGCTTACCGAAGCCATGCCAAACAGTCTCTTAATGGCAATGCAAAACGTATAATGCAATATGGAATAATTGTAAAAAATATCGGGGTATAAACGATTTCGAAAGGATTGAATGACGCGGCGGGCGCGCGGCATGAAAAGCCGTTGTGCGAAGAGACTTGCGCGGTGCGTCTTTCCTGAATAATGTCCCCGGTTCATGGCCGGGGAGCCGGGCATCCGAACGGGGGTAAAACCCTGGATCCGGACTGCGCCAGCCGGGGCTTCGTCGATCTTTCGAGGTCGGGCGGGTGTGGTGGAATTGGTAGACACACTGGATTTAGGTTCCAGCGGCGCAAGCCTTGGGGGTTCAAGTCCCTTCACCCGCACCAGATCCGGAGCTTCCGAGGACCCGGCAACGGTTTTAGAACGCGCATCCCGCGCTTGATGTTGACGATTGCGATTGGCAGAGAATTCTATGCAAGTAACTCAGATCAATGCCGACGGCCTGAAGCACGAATTCAAGGTCGTCATCACCGCCGGTCAGTTTGACGAAAAGGTGAGGGACCGCCTGACCGAGGTCGGGCAGTCCGTCAAGGTTCCGGGCTTCCGTCCGGGCAAGGTGCCGATGGCCATTCTGCGCCAGAAGTACGGCAAGTCGGTGATGGGCGAGGTGCTGGAAGGCGCCGTGAACGAGGGCGCCCAGCACGCCGTCGAGCAGAACAAGCTGCGTCCGGCCCTGCAGCCCAAGGTCGAGATCACCAAGTTCGAGGACGGCGGGGATCTGGAATTCTCGGTGGCGGTGGAAGTGCTGCCCGAGATCGAGGTGATGGATCTCTCGACCCTGACCCTGGAAAAGATGGTGGCCGAGATCGACGAGGCCGAGCTGGAAGAGGCCCTGAAAGGCCTGGCCTCGCGCCGCGAAACCACCGAGGCCGCCCCCGCCGGGCAGGCCGCCGCCAGCGGCGACGTGGTGGTGATCGATTTCCTGGGCAAGGTCGACGGCGTCGCCTTCGATGGCGGCAAGGGCGAGGGCTACAGCCTGAAGCTGGGCTCCAACAGCTTCATCCCCGGTTTCGAAGAGCAGCTGGTGGGCAAGAAGGCCGGTGATGAAACCGTGGTGAAGGTGACCTTCCCCGAGGCCTATCACGCCGAAAACCTGGCCGGCAAGGCCTCGGAGTTCGAGGTCAAGGTGCACGAGGTGCGCACCTCCGTTCCCGCCGGGATCGATGACGAGCTGGCCAAGTCGGTTGGCCTGGAAAACCTCGCCGCCCTGAAGGACGCCCTGCGCGAGGAAATCGGCCGCGATTACACCACCATGGCCCGCGCCCATCTGAAGCGCGCCCTGCTGGACCGTCTGGCCGAAAACCATTCCTTCCCGGTGCCCCAGGGCATGGTGGACATGGAATTCGACGCCATCTGGAAGCAGCTGGAGGCCGACAAGGCCGCCGGCCGCCTGGACGAGGCCGACAAGGACAAGAGCGACGACGAGCTGAAGGCCGAATACCGCGCCATCGCCGAACGCCGCGTGCGTCTGGGCCTGCTGCTGTCGGAAGTGGGGCAGAAGAACAGCGTGCAGATCACCCAGGAGGATCTGAACCGCGCCGTGATGAACGAGGCCCGCCGCTTCCCCGGCCAGGAACATCTGGTGTTCCAGTACTATCAGAAGAACCAGGACGCCCTGAACAGCCTGCGCGCCCCCATCTTCGAGGAAAAGGTCATCGACTACATCGTCGAGCGGGCCCAGGTTTCGGAGAAGACGGTGAGCCCCGAGGATTTGCGCAAGGACCCCGATGCGGCGCCGGGCGCCGCCGAGGAGGCCAAGCCCAAGAAGAAGGCGGCCGCGAAGAAGAAGGCCGATAAGGCCGGGACCGAAGAGTAACCCTTGAAAACGGGTGGGTCCGCCGGACCCACCCGTTTTTCATAAAAATTGCATATCCCGGCTTTCCTGCCGGAAAAAAGCAACTATGTTAAGCAACTGGTTCGTTAATCACTTTTTATTGATGCGATTGCAGGCGAAAAGGATGATCCGATGAGAGAGCGCGATCCGATCGATCTCTACATGAATACCCTGGTTCCCATGGTGGTCGAGCAGACCAACCGGGGCGAGCGCGCCTATGATATCTATTCGCGCCTGTTGAAGGAGCGCATCATCTTCCTGACCGGGCAGGTGGAGGATTACGGCTCCAGCCTGATCTGCGCCCAGCTGCTGTATCTGGAATCGGAAAACCCCGGCAAGGATATCGCCTTTTACATCAACTCGCCGGGCGGCGTGGTGACTTCGGGCATGGCCATCTACGACACCATGCAGTATATCCGCCCCGATGTTTCCACCGTGTGCATCGGCCAGGCCGCCTCCATGGGTTCGCTGCTGCTGACCGCCGGCGCCGCCGGCAAGCGCTTCGCCCTGCCCAACGCCCGCGTCATGGTGCATCAGCCTTCGGGCGGGGCGCAGGGGCAGGCCACCGATATCGAAATCCAGGCCCGCGAGATCCTCTCGATGCGCGCCCGCCTGAACGGGCTTTACGTGCAGCATACCGGGCAGCCGCTGGATGTGATCGAGCGCACCATGGAACGCGACAAGTTCATGACCGCCGAGGAGGCCAAGGAGTTCGGCCTGATCGACGAAGTGGTGACCAGCCGCCCGGTTCCGGCCGGCGAGGGCGAATAAGTTTCTTCCGGCCCCAAAGCGCGGCCTTTGCCGCGCTCAAGGGTCCGGGCATGCAGTTTTAGCCGTTGTATGACGGCAATTATCGGGTCTAACATGGCCCGATAACGGCCATCCTACCCTATGGAGACCCGATGACCAAGTCCACGAGCGGCGATTCCAAGAATACCCTCTACTGCTCGTTCTGCGGAAAGAGCCAGCATGAGGTCCGCAAACTGATCGCCGGGCCGACCGTATTCATTTGCGATGAATGCGTCGAGCTGTGCATGGACATTATCCGCGAGGAGCACAAGACTCATCTGGTGCGGTCGCGGGATGGCGTGCCCACGCCCCGCGATATCTGCGCGGTTCTGGATGATTATGTGATCGGCCAGCCGCACGCCAAGCGCGTTCTGGCCGTGGCGGTGCACAATCACTACAAGCGCCTGAGCCAGGGCGGCAAAAGCACGGATGTGGAGATCGCCAAGAGCAACATCCTGCTGGTGGGCCCCACCGGCTGCGGCAAGACGCTGCTGGCCCAGACCCTGGCCCGCATCCTGGATGTGCCCTTCACCATGGCCGACGCCACCACTCTGACCGAAGCCGGCTATGTGGGCGAGGATGTGGAAAACATCATCCTGAAGCTTCTGCAGGCCGCCGACTATAATGTGGAGCGGGCCCAGCGCGGCATCGTCTATATCGACGAGGTGGACAAGATCAGCCGCAAGTCCGACAACCCCTCCATCACCCGCGACGTCTCCGGCGAGGGTGTGCAGCAGGCGCTGCTGAAGATCATGGAAGGCACGGTGGCCTCGGTGCCGCCGCAGGGCGGGCGCAAGCATCCGCAGCAGGAATTCCTGCAGGTGGATACCACCAACATCCTGTTCATCTGCGGCGGCGCCTTCGCCGGTCTGGAAAAGATCATCAGCGGCCGCGGCCGGGGCACCTCCATCGGCTTCGGCGCCGACGTGCGCGCCCCCGAGGAACGCAGCACCGGCGATATCCTGCGCGAGGTCGAACCCGAGGATCTGCTGAAATTCGGCCTGATCCCGGAATTCGTCGGCCGTCTGCCGGTTCTGGCCACCCTGACCGACCTCGACGAGGCCGCCCTGGTGGACATCCTCTCCAAGCCCAAGAACGCCCTGGTCAAGCAGTACCAGCGCCTGTTCGAGATGGAGAATGTGCGCCTGACCTTCACCGATGACGCTCAGAAGCTGATCGCCCGCAAGGCCATCGCCCGCAAGACCGGCGCCCGCGGCCTGCGCTCGATCATGGAAGGCATTCTGCTGGAGACCATGTTCGATCTGCCCGGCCTGGAAACGGTGGAAGAAGTGGTTATCAACGGCGAGGTGGTGGAAGGTCGGGCCCAGCCACTCTATATCTATGCTGACCGCCGCGAGGATACCGGCACCAGCGCCTGACGGGAACTCCCCGCCGGGGGCGGAGGCCGCGTCCGCGGCACCCTTCGGCGGGGCCTTCCGATGGAAGTTCCTGAAAAACGTCCGAAAGTTTGGGCGGACCCGGCCGATCGGTGTCCACATGCGGGGCGGCCCCTTGCCGATGGCGCGGGGCAATGGGATCGACGCGAATTTTAAGAGGTAACATGGTCGAACTTGCGACAGGTGATGTCTTCCCGGTTCTGCCGCTGCGAGACATCGTGGTCTTCCCGCACATGATCGTGCCGCTGTTCGTCGGACGCGAAAAGTCCGTGCGGGCGCTGGAAGACGTCATGCAGGACGACAAACAGATCCTGCTGGTGGCCCAGAAGAACGCCGCCCAGGATGATCCCACCACCGACGATATTTACCAGGTGGGTACGGTCTCCACCGTGCTGCAGCTGCTGAAACTGCCCGACGGCACCGTCAAGGTGCTGGTGGAAGGCGGGCGGCGGGCCCACATCACCGAATTTACCGGCAACGAGGAGTTCTTCCAGTGCCACGCGGCGCTGCTGGACGACGATCTGGGCGACGCGCAGGAGCTGGAAGCGCTGTCGCGCTCGGTGGTGGCCCAGTTCGAGCAATATATCAAGCTCAACAAGAAGATTCCGCCGGAAGTGCTGGTGTCGGTCAATCAGATCGAGGATGCCGGCAAGCTGGCCGATACCGTGGCCTCGCACCTGCAGCTGAAAATTTCGGAAAAGCAGGAACTGCTGGAACTGGCCACCGTGTCGGAGCGGCTGGAGCGGGTCTATTCCTACATGGAATCCGAAATCGGCGTGCTGCAGGTGGAAAAGAAGATCCGCAGCCGGGTCAAGCGCCAGATGGAGAAGACCCAGCGCGAGTACTATCTGAACGAGCAGCTGAAGGCCATTCAGAAGGAGCTGGGCGAAGGCGAGGACGGCCGCGACGAGGCCGCCGAGCTTGAGGAGCGCATCCAGAAAACCCGCCTCAGCAAGGAGGCCCATGAAAAGGCCATGGGCGAGCTGAAGAAGCTGCGCTCCATGAGCCCGATGTCGGCGGAAGCCACCGTGGTGCGCAATTATCTCGACTGGATCCTGTCGATCCCGTGGAAGAAACGCACCAAGGTCAAGCGCGACATCAAGGGCGCCGAGAAGATCCTCAACACCGACCATTACGGCCTCGACAAGGTCAAGGAACGCATCCTGGAATATCTGGCCGTGCAGGAACGCACCCAGAAGGTCAAGGGGCCGATCCTGTGCCTGGTGGGGCCGCCCGGTGTGGGCAAGACCTCGCTGGGCCGTTCCATCGCCACCGCCACCGGCCGCAATTTCGTGCGCATCTCGCTGGGCGGCGTGCGCGACGAATCCGAGATCCGCGGCCACCGGCGCACCTATATCGGCTCCATGCCCGGCAAGATCGTGCAGGGCATGAAAAAGGCCAAGTCGTCGAACCCGCTGTTCCTGCTGGACGAGGTGGACAAGCTGGGCGCCGACTGGCGCGGCGATCCGGCCTCGGCCCTGCTGGAGGTGCTGGATCCCGAACAGAACACCACCTTCAACGACCATTACCTGGAGGTGGATTACGACCTCTCGGACGTGATGTTCGTGACCACGGCCAACACCCTGCGCATGCCGCAGCCGCTGCTGGACCGCATGGAGATCATTCGTCTGTCGGGCTATACCGAGGACGAGAAGGTGGAGATCGCCAAGCGCCACCTGATCGACAAGCAGGCCAAGGCCGCCGGGCTGAAGAGCGGGGAATGGTCGCTGTCCGACGATGCCCTGCGCGATCTGGTGCGCTACTACACCCGCGAAGCCGGGGTGCGTAATCTGGAGCGCGAGATCGCCAATCTGGCCCGCAAGGCGGTGAAGGAGATCGTGACCAGGGGCCAGGGCACCAAGGTGGCGGTCACGCGCCGCAACCTGGAAAAATTCGCCGGCGTGCGCCGCTTCCACTTCGGCGAGGCCGAGCTGGAGGATCTGGTGGGCGTGGTGACCGGCCTGGCCTGGACCGAGGTGGGCGGTGAGCTGTTGTCCATCGAGGCGGTGTCTATGCCCGGCAAGGGCGTGTTCAGCCATACCGGCAAGCTGGGCGACGTGATGCAGGAATCGGTGCAGGCGGCGCGCTCCTACGTGCGGTCGCGCTCGGTGGATTTCGGCATCAAGCCCGCCGCCTTCGTCAAGCGCGACATCCATGTGCACGTGCCCGAGGGGGCCACCCCGAAGGACGGTCCCTCGGCCGGCGTGGCCATGTGCACGGCCATCGTTTCGGTGCTGACCGGCATTCCGGTCAGGAAGGATGTGGCCATGACCGGCGAGATCACCCTGCGCGGCCGGGTGCTGCCCATCGGCGGGCTGAAGGAGAAACTTCTGGCGGCGCTGCGCGGCGGCTTGAAGACGGTGCTGATCCCCAAGGACAACGAAAAGGATCTGGCCGAAATCCCCGACAATGTGAAGCGCGGCCTGAAGATCATCCCGGTGGCGGTGGTGGACGAGGTCTTGGCCAATGCCCTGACCCAGCCCCTCACGCCCATCGAATGGGAACCCGAGGACGTTGAAGTAAAGGCCGTTGCAAAAACGGATGCAACGGAGACTTCCGATACAACAGTGATGACCCATTAAAGGGTTCCGGAAGGGCCGATGCTTTCAGGCATCGGCCTTTTCTTTTGCGGGCTTTGTGTGATGTCCGTCACAGCATACCGGCAGAGGCAACGGCTTTCCGACTTGGCAAGCGAAAAATCGGCGGAAAAGCTGGGGGAAAGCCCTTATCTTCGATTGACGGGGTGAGGAAAGTGGAATTAGACTGCGCGCCATCCTTTAAGTAGTCAGCATGTTGCTGGTTCCTATGAGATGTTTTGACGGAAGGGGGTCCCGTGGCTAACAAGAATGATCTCGTCGCCGTAGTGGCTAACAGCACTGGCCTGTCCAAGGCCGACGCCGCCAAGGCGGTTGATGCTGTGTTCGCGGCGATTACCGAATCCCTGCAGAAGGGTGATGAAGTCCGCCTGGTCGGGTTCGGCACGTTTGCCGTTTCCGAGCGCGCCGCGTCGGAAGGGCGCAATCCGCGCACCGGTGAAAAGATCGAGATTCCGGCCTCCAAGCAGCCTAAGTTCAAGGCTGGTAAGGGCCTGAAGGACGCCGTGCAGTAAGCACCGCCTTCATCGCTAAGGGCAATGCCGGTTGCGTTGGCGGCCGGCATTGTTGTTTCTGCGGGCGGTTAGCTCAGTTGGTAGAGCGCCTCCTTTACACGGAGGATGCCGGGGGTTCGAGTCCCTCACCGCCCACCAGAATTCGAAAAAGTAGAAAGCGCCTCCGGCTTGTCCGGGGCGCTTTTTATTTTATGAGGGAACGTAATACCGGCCAACCATTGAAGTGACTCGTTGGCCGGTCTCCAGCGAGCATTGAGCGAGCGGCCAAGGCGGCGGATGCCGCCGCCCGGCGAGGGACGATACAACCGGTCAATTCATTGGGCGGTTGGTATAAAGGGTGAAATAATACCGGCCAACCCTTGAAGTGACGTGTTGGCCGGTATCCAGCGAGCATTGAGCGAGCGGCCAAGGCGGCCGATGCCGCCGCCCGGCGAGGGACGATACAACCGGTCAATTCATTGGGCGGTTGGTATAAAAATGAACCCGGCGCATACTGCGCGCCGGGTCTTTTAGGGCATCTTATTGATTTTAATTCTTTTATTTCGGTGACGATACGCTATTTGCGGCGCCAGCCAATGGCCGAGTCTTCTCCGGGGTCATCCTCCTCGACATCCTCGCTCTGGCAGCCCCAGGCCGCCAGATCGTCGATCTCCCGGTCGGTCATCTGGACCACCAGCCAGGACCGGCCATTGCCTTGCGGGGCGACGGTGGCGTCGTCGAGAATCCGCCGCAGCAGAACGCTGGCGGTTTCCTCCTCATCGGCGCGCAACCGCCGCCAGGACCACCCCGCCGGATGGGGGGACTTGTTTTCACGTTTCCCTGTCATGTCGCACACTACCTTTGATGACCCGGCTCCCTGTTGAAGGGAGGGCGAGTCCGCTGTTGGCGGGACGGCGTTTCGTGTTCGATCCGGCACCGTGGCTCGACAGGCGGCCACCTGTCGGCCCTCGCTCTCGCAAGGGGTGCTCGGTTATCATCAGAGAAAATGGCTTTTTGCAAGCGGCGGCACGGAAGGGGATGCCGGAGCGCCTCAAATCGCCTCGGGGCGATAGGAGCCCACCACCAGGGCCAGCACCTCCACCTCCTCGCCGTCATCGGCGGCCAGGGGGGTCTGGTGGGCGGGATCGTCGGACAGCGGCCATAACCAGGTGCGGCCGCGCCCATCCAGCCGCAATTCCTTTACCGTGGCTTCCACCAGGCCGTTCCCGGCCCGGCGCTGCACCACCACCCGCTGGCCGGAGCGGGGGGATTGCTGAATATCGCAAAAGCGCACGCAAACGATGATGCTGCCGTCGGGATAAAGGCGGTTCATGCTGCTGCCGCGCACTTCCAGGCCGAAATGCTCGGCCTGGGGAAAGCGCGGATCGGCGGCGGCGCCGGGCACCGGCCGCCATTCGGCGGGATTCCATTCCAGGGCTTCGATCCAGCTCCCCGCCTGCACGGCGCCCCGGGTCAGGATGGGGGCGGGGGCTTCGCGCGGGGCCTGCATGGGGCCTTCACCATCCAGCAGCCAGGCCAGGCGGATACCCAGACGGGCGCAATAATCGCGGGCCACGCTGCGCTTCAGGCCGCGCCCCGAGGATTCGTGGGCCGAGTAGGTGGCCTGGGGCAGGCCGAAAGCCGACCAGAAGGCCTTCTGGGTGCGAAAGCCCGCCGCCAGGCGGGCCTGTTTCAGGCGGGCGGCGATGGCGGCGGTATCGGCGGGGGGGGCGGCGTCCTCATCCATATCGCGGATTGTAGTTTTTGCCGCCGCGATGGCAATGCCAGAAAAAACTGCAATACGCAGTATTAAACCTTGACGTGAAATTACGTAATGTAATATTTCCGAGGGGCGGCAAGGGGGATTGCCGCTCTCACCCATCGTTGTTTCGCCCCTGGCGAAATTCGGATGGGTGGGGCGCCGTTCACAATGAGGGGTTGATCTTCATGAGCATCATGCCCGAACGGGCCTTGTGGGTGGCCGTGCTGCACCGGGCCGTCGAAGACGTTTTCGGGATCGGCACGCAGCGGGGGAGCGCCGATCCCGCCGCCCCGGATCTGGAGCGCGACCGGGCTCTGCAATGGGTTTTGCGCGGCGGGCCGGATTTCCGCGATGTCTGTGAAATGGCGGGTTTCGAGGCCCGCACCATCCGCCGCGTCATTCTGGCCGGGCTGGCGGCGCAGCGGGACCGGGGCAAAGGCGGTTTGCCGGAAATTTTCGCCCTGCTGGAGGGCGGCGAACACCAAGGAGAGGGACGGACATGAGAGCCAAGCCGAAACTGCATAAAGGGGGGCGCAAGCGGCAGAGCGGCCCCCGCACCGCCTCGGGCCTTCTGAAGGCCTGTGATGCCGCGCCCTTGGCCCTGCTGCGCCGCCGCGCCGCCATGGCCGGCGTGACCGAGGCGGTGGCGCGCTCCAGCCCCCTGGCCGGTTACGCCCTGGGGCTGCTGCGGCTGCGCGGGGTGATCGGCCAGGACCAGCATGATGCCGGTCTGCGCTTTGCCGTGGATTGGAACCGCTGGGCCCTGCTGGCCGGGTTGCCGGCGCATCAATTGCGCCTGCCCACCGGCGGCACCCGCCCGGAAAGCGGCGATGCCGAGTGGCTGCGGGTGCGCGACCGCTATCTGGCGGCCTGCGCCAGGGTGCGGCCGTTCTGGCCGGTGATCGAGGCGGTGGTGATGGACGACTGGCCCGACAGCCCGGAGAGCATGGCCCTGTTTCTGGAGCGCCCCCAGGCGGTGGCGGCGCTGAAATCCGGGCTGGATTTTCTGGCCTCGTTTTATCGCATCGGTGCCTGCGGCAGGGAAGAGAAGGCTTTATGAATGGAAAAAATTTGTATGGCTGAAAATATTGGTTGCGCCGTGCCGCCGGCTGTGAGATATAAGTAATATCACGTTGAGAAATTGCGCCCGGCCCTGGTGGTCCGGGCGTTTTTCGTTTTGGGGTGCCATGTCCAATCGATCCAGGCTGAGTGATGAGCAATGGTTGCAGATCGAGGCCGCCCTGCTGGCGGGCGAGACGGTCCTGGCCTTGAGCGCCCGTTTCGCCATCAGCGAAAGCGCCATCCGCAAGCGCATGCGTGGCCGGCTGACGGTGATGCGGGCGCAATGCGCCTGGCCCGACGATGTGGAGCCGCCCCGTTCGCTGGCCGGGCAGTTGCGGGCGGTATCGCGGCATCTGGCCCTGGCGGCGGCCTTCGGCAGCGCCACCGCGCACCGGCTGGCCGAACTGGCCCACGATCAGGCCGGTCTGCTGGGCGATCCGGCCGGAGCGCCGCCCGATCAGGTCAAGCGCACGCTGGCCCTGATCGCCGGCGCCAACGAGGCGGCCCGCATCGGCCTTAATCTGCTGAACGCCAAGAAAGAGGTGGTGGGCGAGGATGACGAGCCCACCCGCTGCGGATTGGGGCATTTCTATGGAGAAACCGACCCTTAATCCGGCGCTGAAAGGCTTTTGGACGGCGCCGGCCCGCAACCGCGTGCTTTATGGCGGACGGGCCTCGTCGAAATCATGGGATGCCGCCGGCTTCGCGGTGTTCCTGGCCGCCAATTACCGCTTGCGCATCCTGTGCGCCCGGCAGTTTCAGAACAAGGTGGAGGATTCTGTCTACAGCCTGCTGAAGCACCAGATCGGCCGTTTCGGCCTGTCGGCGCAGTTCCGCATCCTGCGCAACAGGATCCTGGGGGTGAAAACCGGCTCGGAATTCCTGTTCCACGGCCTGTGGCGCGGCATCGACGAGATCAAATCCCTGGAAGGGGTGGATCTGCTGTGGATCGAGGAGGCGCACAATCTGACCGAAGGCCAGTGGGCGGTGCTGGAACCCACCATCCGCAAGGATCATTCCCAGGTGTGGATCATCTTCAATCCCCGGCTGGTGAGCGATTTCGTCTACCGGCGTTTCGTGGCGGCGCCGCCTCCGGAAACCGTGGTGCGGCGAATCAACTATGACGAGAATCCGTTTCTGTCGGCCACCATGCGCCGCATCATCGCCGCCGCCCGGAGCGAGGATTACGGCGAGTACGAGCATGTTTATCTGGGCGTGCCGCGCGACGACGACGACGATGTGCTGATCCGCCGCGCCTGGATCATGGCCGCCATCGATGCCCACAAAACCCTGGCCCTGCCGCCCGACGGGCGCGGGCGCCTGGGCTTCGATGTGGCCGACAGCGGCCCGGATAAGTGCGCGGCGGTGTTTGCGCGGGGGCCTTTGGTGGCCTGGGCGGCGCAGTGGCAGGCCGGCGAGGACGAACTTCTGGCCTCCTGCGCCCGCGTGCATCAGGCGGCGCGGGAACGCCAGGCCACCATCATCTACGACTGCGTGGGGGTGGGTGCGGCGGCGGGGGCGCGCTTCGGCGAGCTGAACGGCCGGGGCGGGGCCGCCGTGGCCTTCGCCCGTTTCAATGCCGGAGCAATGGTGGCGCGGCCCGATGCCCCCTATGCCGGCGGCGTGAAAAACCGCGACATGTTCGCCAATCTGAAGGCCCAGGCCTGGTGGCTGCTGGCCGACCGCTTCCGCGCCACCCATGCCGCCGTGCGCCGGGGGCAGCCGTTGCAGGCCGGGCAACTGATCAGCCTGGCCGCCGATCTGCCCCATCTCGATCAGCTGATCGATGAACTGGCGACGCCCCGGCGCGATTTCGATCCGGCCGGGCGGGTCAAGGTGGAAAGCAAAAAGGATCTGAGCCGCCGCGCCGTGGCCTCGCCCAATCTGGCCGATGCCCTGGTGATGGCCTTCGCCCCGGTGGCAGCACCTTTGGCCATCGATCCCGAGGCGCTGGCCTCTTTTTAGAACAAAAAATCAGCGAGGATGCGATGCGACTGTTCTTCCGGCCCCGTTCCGGGGTGGCGGCGCCCGTCGGGCTGCCGTCCCGGCCTGGTTTGGCGGTGCGCGAGGTGGCGCCGCCGCCGGTGCCCCGGCCCCGTCCGCTGGCCTTGCCCCGGTCGTCGGAGCGGGTGATCCCCGCCGCCGTCAAGCTGGCGGTGGATGCCGACATGGCCGCCCTTTACCAAGGCCAGACCTGGAGCGGCGGCGCGGGCTTTCCCGGCTATGCCGCCCTGGCCGAACTGTGCCAATGCCCGGAATACCGCCGCCCCGCCGAGATCATGGCCAGCGAGATGACGCGCAAATGGCTGCGTCTGGTGGCCATCGGCGACAGCGACGCCGGGGCCAAGGCCGAAAAGGTGCGCGCCCTGACCGCGGCCTTTCAGCGCCTGAAGGTGCGCGAGGTGTTCCGCCAGGCCGCCGAGCAGGACGGTTTCTTCGGCCGCTCGCAGATCTTTCTGGAGCTGGACGGCGGCCGCACCCCGCCCGAGGAGTTGGACAAGCCGCTCCTGGAGACCCCGGCCAAGCTGGGCAAGGGCATTACCGCCCTCAGGGTGATCGAACCCTTGTGGACCTACCCGGCCGGCTATAACGCCGCCGATCCCCTGCGCGATGATTATTTCCAGCCCGATTGCTGGTACGTGCAGGGCCGCAAGGTGCATGCCTCGCGCCTGCTCACCCTGGTGTCGCGCCCGGTGCCCGATCTGTTGAAGCCGGCCTACTGCTTCGGCGGCCTGTCGCTGTCGCAGATGATGAAGCCTTACGTGGACAACTGGCTGCATACCCGCCAGAGCGTGGCCGACAGCGTTTACAACTTTTCCACCTCGGTGTTGAAAACCAACATGGCCGGCATTCTCGAAGGCGGGGCGGCCACCGCCCTGTGGCAGCGGGTGAAGCTCTTTACCCAGATGCGCGGCAACCGCGGCCTGATGGTGCTGGACAAGGACAGCGAGGAGTTCGCCGCCGTCACCACGCCGCTGAGCGGCCTGCGCGATCTGCAGGCCCAGGCCCAGGAGCATATGGCCGCCGTCACCGGCATTCCGCTGGTGAAACTGCTGGGCATCACGCCGTCCGGCCTCAATGCCTCGTCGGCGGGCGAGATGCGGGCCTTTTACGACTGGGTGGAAGCCTGCCAGGAACGGCTGTTCGCGCCGCTGCTGCAGCGGCTGCTGCGGCTTTTGCAGCTTTCCCTGTTCGGCGCCGTCGATCCCGGCATCACCTGGCGCTGGGAGTCGCTGTGGAGCCTGGACGAGGCCGAACTGGCCGCCGCCCGCAAGACCGAGGCCGAAACGGCGGCTCTTTATGTCGGCCAGGGGGTGCTGAGCGCCGCCGAGGTGCGGGCCGGACTGGTGGGCCGCGAGGGCAGCCCTTACGCCGCCCTCGATCTCGAGTGAGACCAACCGGCCAATGCATTGACCGGTTGTAGCGTCCCTCGCCGGGCGGCGGCGTCCGCTCGCTCAATGCTCGCTGGAAACCGGCCAACCCGTCACGTCAACGGTTGGCCGGTATGAGACCGCTGCCCACCGTTACGAAAGGGAGCCTGATGACCTGCTTCGCCCTGGACCGCGCCTCGGTGCGGTCGCTGGATGCCGACGGCCGCCTGCATGTGGCCGTGACCCCGTTGAGCAAAGCCAATATCTGCGCCTATTGGGGGGCGGAAATCCCCGATGCCGGGGCCCTGGGCCTGGCGCCCGACCGCCTGTACCGCCTGCTGCGCGACCCGCAGGAACTGGCCGCCGCCGCCGACAGCTTCAACAATCTGCCGCTGCTGTCCCGGCATGTGCCGGTGTCCGCCGGGGATCACCAGCCCGATCTGGTGGTGGGCAGCACCGGCACCGACGCGGTTTTCGCGGCGCCTTACCTGAAAAATTCGCTGGTGGTGTGGGCGCAGGACGCCATCGACGCCATCGAAAGCGGCCAGCGGCGCGAGCTGTCGGCCGCCTACCGCTATCGCGCCGATATGAGCCCCGGTCAGTACCAGGGCCAGCCCTATGACGGGGTCATGCGCGATATTCGCGGCAATCATGTGGCCCTGGTGGCCATGGGCCGCGCCGGTCCCGACGTGGTGGTCGGGGATTCTCAACTGAAGGAACCATTCATGACGAAACAGGCCCATAAGGGCAAGGCGGCCTTGCTGGCGGCCCTGACCCCCAAACTGGCGGAGGGCGAGGATCCCGCCGCCCTGGCGGCGCTGCTGGAGCAGCATTTCCCGCCCGACGACGAGACGGCGCCGCCCGAGGCCGATCCGCCGCCGCCGGACCAGGAGCCGGAGGAGGATGACGGCGATGACGGGGATGACGGCGATGCGGCCGGGGATCCCGCCGCCGCCCCCGACGGCGGCTCGGCCCGCCTGGATCAGGCCCTGAAATTCATCGAGGCCCGCACGGTGGCGCGCATGAACGCCATCCGCGATGCCGAGCGGGCGGTGCGCCCCTTCATCGGCGATCTGCCGGTGGCCCAGGACAGCGCCGCGGCGGTTTACCGCCTGGCCCTGGACCATCTCAAGGTGGATCTGACCGGCGTGCATCCGTCCGCCTATGCCGCCCTGCTGCGTCTGGCCGCCGACAGGGCCGCCCCGGCCACGCCGCCCCGCCCCGGCCTGAACGGCGATGCCGTGGCCGCCCTGGCCCGGCGCTTTCCCGCCGCCGCCCTGCTGAAGCGCTGAGGAGACCGCTCCATGAGTTTTCAAACGCAAGTGAACGCCACCCCGGCCCCGGCGGTGGCGGGGGATTTCGCCTCGACCAATCCGCGCGCCTCGGTGCTGGCCGGGCCGGGCGGGCTGGTGGCCGCCGCCGGCGGCGTTACCGTGGGCTGTTTCGCCTGGCTGGATACCACCAGCTACACCACCGCCGCCAATGCCGGTTCCGGCCAGCCCGACGGCTTTGTGCGCAACAGCCGCGCCGGCCTGATCACCGCCTATGGCGCCGAGGCCAGCCTGGTCATTCCCGCCGGTTTCCCGGTGGAACTGTTCAACGAGGGCGATTTCTGGGCCAGGAACGCCGGCACCGCCGCCGCCGTGCCCGGCCAGAAGGTGTTCGCCGGCACCGGCACCGGCCAGGTGGCCTGCGCCGCCACCGGCACCGCCCTGGCCGGTTTCGTCGAAACCACCTGGGTCTGCCGCAGCGCCGGCGCCGTTGGCGAGCTGGTGAAGATCTCGTCCCGCGCTCAGGCTTAAAGGAGATACGCATGCATCCCGAACTTGCCGCCCTGGCGGCGGCCTACGGCATCCATTTTCCCGAGGCCGAGGATTTCCTGGCCGAGCACACCACGCCGGGCCTGCGGGTGGGCATGGATGCCCAGCCCGGTCTGGTCACCACCAGCAATGCCGGTATTCCGGCCTTTCTCTCCGCCTATGTGGACCCCAAGCTCATCGAGGTGCTGGTCAGCCCCAACAAGGCCGCCGAGATCCTGGGCGAGCAGCGCAAGGGCGACTGGCTGACCGAAACCGCCCTCTTTCCCATGGTGGAATCCACCGGCGAAACCTCGGCCTACGGCGATTTCGCCGAAAACGGCCGGGTGGGGGCCAATGTGCAGTTCGAAAACCGCCAGAGCTACCTCTACCAGACCATGACCGAATGGGGCGAACGCGAACTGGAACGCATGGGCCTGGCCAAGGTGGACTGGGCGGCGCGGCTCAACATCGCCTCGGCGGTCACCCTGAACAAGTTCCAGAATCTCTCCTACTTCTACGGCATCAGCGGCCTGCAGACCTATGGCCTGCTGAACGATCCCAGCCTGTCGGCGGCCATTACCCCGGCCACCAAGGCGGCGGGCGGCACCGGCTGGAAGGCGGCGCAGCCGCAGGAGATTCTGGCCGATATCCAGGCCCTGTTCGCCGAACTGCAGGCCCAGACCGGTTCGGTGCTGGAGATGGACGCCGAGATGACCCTGGCCCTGCATGCCGCCTCGGAACTGGCCTTGATGAACACCAATCAGTACGGGCGCAGCGCCCTCGACATGATCAAGGTGGTGTTCCCCAATCTGCGGGTGGTGCAGGCGGCCCAGTATCTGTCGGGTGGGGTTTATTCCGCCCAGCTGATCGTGCGGGAGGTGCAGGGCCAGGAGGTGGGCTATTGCGCCTTCAATGAAAAGCTGCGGGCGCACCGCCTGGTGGCCGGCGCCTCCAGCTTCCGCCAGAAGAAAACGCAAGGCACCTGGGGCGCCATCATCACCTTCCCGGCCGGTATCGCCCAGATGACCGGTTTGTAAGAGTTTACATTTTCCCCGTTCCTCCCCCCTGGGCCGCCCCGTGCGGCCCTTTTCTTTTGGAGATACGTCCATGCCCGGCACCGTTACCGTGGCCTGCAAACATCCGCAGGGCCTGCATCTGGATCTCATCGACAGCCGCGGCGCCCGCCGCCGCGTCACCCTTAACGGCAATGGCCGCCGCTTCGGCCAGGCCGACGCCACCGTCGGCGGCTACGCCCTGACCGAGGTGGACGCCGATCACTGGGCCGCCTGGGCCGAGCGCCACAAGGACAGCGCCCTGCTGCGCGAACGCATCGTTTTCGCCACCCCGAAGGCCCAGTCCACGCAGGCCCAGGCCAGCGAGCAGGCCGGGGTGCCGGCCATCGCCCCGCCGCTGGATCCGGCCGCCGTGCCGGGGGTGGAAGCGGCCAGGGCGGAGTAGGGGCATGGGTGTTGTCGCTTTCGATTACGGCGCCTGGAGCGCCCGCTATCCCGAACTGGCGGCGGGGGTGCCGCAGAGCCAGGCCACGCTTTATTTCGCCGAGGCCTGCCTTTATTGCGACAACACCCCCGCCAGCCCGGTGGCCGACGACAGCCCCGGCGGCCAGCGCGCCCTGTTCCTGAACATGATCACCGCCCATATCGCCGCGCTGACCGCCAGCACCCTGGTGGGGCGGGTGCTGGAGGCCGAGGAGGGCAGCGTGCTGGTGAAAACCGAAAACCAGTATCCGCCGGGATCGGCGCAATGGTGGCAGCAAAGCCGCTACGGCGCCGCCTTCTGGGCCGCCAGCCAGCAATTCCGCGCCATGAGGTATGTGCCATGAGCCTCCATGCCATCGCCGCCGCCGCCCTGGCGGGGATCAATCCGCCGCAAACCGCCCGCTGGCAAAGCGCCCAGGGCTACCAGACGGCGGCCGACGGCAGCCGCACCCCGCTTTACGCGCCGCCGGTGACGGTGAGCCTGACCCAGCAGCCGGCCACGCCGTCCGAGCTTGCGGCCCGCGCCGGCCTGGATCAGACCAGCCAGTACCGCAGTTTCACCCTGCCGGTGGCGGCCCGCGCCGCCAGCCGCCCCGATCAGGGCGGCGGCGATCTGCTGACCCTGGCCGACGGCTCGCTGTGGCTGGTGGTGGCGGTGCTGGAGGACTGGTTCCCGCAAAGCGGCTGGGTGCGGGTGCTGGCCGAACGGCAGATGCCGTCATGAGCCTGTCCATCAGCCCCGATGAAAGCCAGATCCTGGCGGCGGTGCGGGCCTGGCTGCTGGCGCTGCTGCCCGCCGGCACCGAGGTGGTGCGGGGGCAGGATAACCGCGTGCCCCAGCCCAAAGGCCCCGGTTTCGCCGTTCTGACGCCGGGGCGGCTGGAAGCCCTGTCCACCCCGGTCACCCGCTTCGTCGACGGTTTTCCGCAAGGTCCGGGCAGCCGCTGCGATCAGCTTTCCTGCCGTCTGGCGCTGATGCTGGATCTCTACGGCCCCGGCAGCGGCGATCTGGCCCAGACCGTGGCCGGGCTGTTCGCCCTGGGCACGGAACTGGCGCCCTGGCCCGATCCCGCCATTCAGCCGCTTTATGCCGAGCCGCCGCTCCAGGGCCCGTTTCTCGACGGCGAACGGCAGATGGAGGAGCGCTGGCGGCTGCCGCTGCTGCTGCAAATCACCCAAACCCTGACCTCCAGCCAGGATTTCGCCGCCACGCTCACCCCGGCCCTGATCGAGGTGGACAGCCTTTCCCCGTAAAGCCCCAGGAGTTTTTCCGATATGAGCATTCCCGCCTCGGCCATCGTTTCCGTGGTGCCCAATGTGTTGAGCGCCGGCGGCTCGGCCCTTGATCTTTCGGGCCTGATTCTTAGCGAAAATGCCCGCGTGCCCATCGGCGCGGTGCTGTCCTTCGCCGCCGCCGCCGATGTGTCGGCCTATTTCGGGCCGTCCTCGGCGGAATATGCCGCCGCCGCCATCTATTTCGCCGGCTTCGAGGGCGCCACGGCGCGGCCCGCCGCGCTGCTGTTCTCCCAGTACAATGCCGCCGCCGTGGCCGCCTGGCTGCGCGGCGGCGCGCTGTCGGCGCTGACCCTGGCCGAACTGCAGGCCTTGTCCGGCACTCTGGATGTCACGGTGAACGGCACCGCCTCCGCCTCCGCCGCCATCACCCTGGCCTCGGCCACCAGCTTTTCCGCCGCCGCCGCCCTGATCGAGGCCGCCTTCACCAGCCCGCCCTTCACGGTGGCGTACGACAGCGTGGCCCAGGCCTTCGTCTTCACCAGCAGCACCAGCGGCGCGGCCTCGTCCATGAGCTTCGCCACCGGCACCCTGGCCGCATCGCTGGCCCTGACCAGCGCTACGGGCGCCGTGCTGAGCCAGGGCGCCGCCGCCGCCACTCCGGCCTCGGCCCTGACCGCCGTGGTGGCCCAGACCACCAACTGGGCCAGCTTCATGACCCTGTTCGACCCCGATGGCGGCAACGGCAACAGCGTGAAGCAGGCCTTCGCCGCCTGGACCGGGCAGCAGAACAACCGCTACCTTTATGCCGCCTGGGACAGCGATATCACCCCCACCGAAAGCGCCACCGCCAGCGCCAGCCTGGGGGCCCTCCTGAAGGCCAACGCCACCAGCGGCACCGCCTGCATTCACGGCCCCGACTACACCCTGGCGGCTTTCCTCTGCGGCGCCGTCGCCAGCCTGGATTTCGCCGCCACCAATGGCCGCGCCACCCTGGCCTTCAAAAGCCAGTCGGGCCTTGCCGCCAGCGTGAGCGATCAGACCGCCGCCGCCAACCTGATGGCCAACGGCTATAATTTCTACGGCGCCTACGCCACCGCCAATCAGGGCTTCACCTTTTTTCATCCCGGCGCGGTGTCGGGCGACTATCTGTGGATCGACGCCTATGTCGATCAGATCTGGCTGAACAACCAGTTGCAGCTGGCGCTGATGACGCTGCTGACCTCGGTGAAAAGCGTGCCCTACACCGCCGCCGGCTATGCCCTGATCCACGCCGCCTGCATGGATCCGATCAATGCCGCCCTGAATTTCGGGGCCATCCGTCCGGGGGTGCCGCTCTCCGCCTTGCAGGCGGCGGAGGTGAACGCCGCCGCCGGCACCGCCATCGATGGCGTGTTGTCGTCGCGCGGCTGGTATCTGCAGATCACCGATGCCGCCGCCAGCGTGCGCGCCGCGCGCGGCACCCCGCCCATTTCCTTCTGGTACATGGACGGCGGCTCCGTCCAGTCCATCACCGTGCCCGCCGTGGAGGTTCAGTAAATGGCTTCGATTTCCGCCGCCAATTCCGTGGTCATGCTGGCCATCACCGGCCTTTACACCGTGCCGCAGCAGCTGCAGGGCTTTTCCGCCGACGATGTTTTCGATGCCGAGGCGGTAAGCGATGTCGAGGTGCTGATGGGGGTGGACGGCACGCTGTCCGCCGGCTATGTGCCGCAGCCGGTCAAGCAGAGCATCACCTTCCAGGCCGACAGCGCCAGCATCCTGATGTTCGAGGCCTGGTCGGCCGCCCAGAAGGCGGCGGGGGATGTCTACTTCGCCCAGGGCCTGGTCACGCTGCCGGGCGTGGGCCGCATCTACACCTGCAGCCGTGGCGTGCTGTCCAGCTACAGCCCGCTGCCCACGGCCAAAAAGCTGCTGCAGCCGCGGAAATTCGGCATCACCTGGGAGTCGGTGATCGGGGCCAGCCTCTGATGGCCCGGAAAACCGCCACCATCGTGATCGAGGCCGAGGGGCGCGATCGCGGCAAGCAGTTCCTGTTGCGGGAAATGCCCGCCTCGCAGGCCGAGAAGTGGGCATTCCGCGCCCTGCTGGCCCTGGCCCGCGCCGGGATCGATCTGCCCGACGATCCGGCCGAGGCCGGATTGCCGGAAATCGCCCGCATCGGCCTGGCGGCGCTGGGCGGCATGGCCTTCGACGATGCCGAGCCCCTGATGGACGAGATGATGGCCTGTGTGCAGGCGGTGCCCGATCCCTCCCGCCCCGCCATCCGGCGTCCGCTGATCGAGGACGATATCGAGGAGGTGTCCACCCGCCTGGTTTTGCGCCGCGAGGTGTTCCAGCTGCATGTGGGTTTTTCCATACCCGCCGCCCCCTGGCCTTGAGAGGCGGCGGCGGCGGCAGGGATCTGGCGGGCACCCCCAATGTGCCCCGCGCTTTGGCGGCGGTGATCTCGGCCCGGCTGGCAACGCTGGCCGAGCTGGAAACCCGGCTGGGCGCCGAGGATCTTTACGACCTTCTGGAAATCCTGGCGGTGGATGCCCATAACCGCGCCCGGCTGCGGGCGCTGCAGGAGTAGGCCATGACCGGTTGCGATGACGGCCGCGCCGCCGAACAGGCGGCGCTGATCGCCCTTTTACGCCTGCTGCGGGCTGCCCTGATCCGGCTGCGGGCGGCGGCGGCGCGGGGCGGCGGCGGAACTCTGATTCTGGCCGCTTTGACGGCGTCGGGGCGGCGGCGCAACGGCCGGGGAAAGGCGGCCTCCGCCGCCGGACAGCAGGGGGGCGGGGCGGATCCCGCAGCGGGGCCAGGGCCGGACCAGCGCCCGGAAACGCCGCCGCCGGACGGGCGGACGGTGGCATCCGCGCCGGAATCGCGCGGAGGCGATACTGTTAAAGTTCTGCCTAACAAATTGAAAAAGAACGCTTATATTCCCGTTCTCGCGGCTGCAGGGCAGTCTTTGGCGGCGGCGGGCGCGCTGGCCGCCAGTGCCGCCGGAGTGATGGGCGGGCTGGCTTTGGCGGCGGGCGCAACACAGGAACCGGCAAGGCCGCCGGGGGCGCCGCGCCGGAACCGGCCCGCCGGTTCGGCACCGTCCGCCGCCGCCATGGCCCTTGAGGACGATCCCGGCGCCGAACGCGCCGCCTGGTCCGCCCCCGGCCTTGCGGGCGATTTTCCCGGCGGGGTTTCCCCGGTGGCGCCGGGGTCGCTGGCGGGCGCCGCCGGGGCGGGGCTGCCGCCGGAGGGGCTTTCCGCCGCCGCTCTGTTCCATGGGCTGCGCGCCTTGCGGCGGCACAGGCTGGCGGCGGGCGCGGACCGGCCCCCGCTGTCGCAAGGAGGGGCGGATTTCGGTCTGGCCCTGGCCCGGCAGCCGCAGAGCCTGGCCGCCGGTCTGACGGCGGAGCGAAATCCGGCCGCCGCTGCCGGGATCAGCATCGGCAGCATCAGCGTGCAGGCCGATGGCGGCGATGCCCGCGCCCAGGGGCAGGCGGTGGGGGCGGCGCTCAAGCACTATCTGACCGTGGCCCAGGTCAATCAGGGGCAGATGTAGATGACGATCCAATCGGGCTATCCGGCCCTGCTGAACCGCCTGGGACAGGCGCAAAGCAGGGTGACGCTGCTGGCCGCCGACGCCGTGCAGAGCCTGGCCGCCTTTTCCGGGCCGCAATGGGGGCTCTTTCGCAATGGCCAGCCGGTGCTGTGCCCCGACAGCATCCTGGCGCAGGAGGTGCGGCGGCTGTGGCAGGTTTGCCAGGCGCCGGTGGAGCAGGGGGGCTTTCAATCCTGCAACAAGGTGGCCCTGCCGCTGGAAATCCGCCTGCGTATGACCAAGGGCGGTTCCGCCGCCGAGCGGGCCGCCTTCCTGGCGGCGCTGGATGCCCTGGCCGCCGATACCGTCACCTGCGACGTGGCGGCCCCCGACGGCACCTACGCCGGCATGACCTTTACCCGCACCGGCCTGTGCCGCGGCGGCGGCGGCGGCGCGGGACTGCTGACGGTGGAGGCCGAACTGGCCGAGGTGCGCGTGCAGGGCCAGGGCTCCGGTCTGGTGCATGTGGCCGTTGCCGCCTCGGCCTCGCCGCTGGGGTTGGGCTTGCGCCTGCCCGGCCTGTCCCAGGCCGCCGGTTCTCTTTTGTCTCTGGTGACGTGATGCGGCAGATCCCGCTTTCCGACAGCGCCAATCAAAGCCTGTCCATCATGCTGGGTGGCCAGGCCTGCGTAATAAATCTTTATACAGCAGGATGTTACGGGATGTTTTGCGATCTTTATGTGAGCGATGTCCTGCTTCTGGGCGGGGTGGTTTGCCAGAATCTGAACCGCATGGTCCGCGATGCCTGGCTGGGCTTCGCCGGCGATCTGGTGTTCCAGGACACCCAGGGCGCCGCCGATCCGGCCAGCCCCGGCCTGGGGACGCGGTTCCTGCTGTGGTACCTGGAGGCCGCCGATGTGGCGGCGCTGCCATGAGCTTCAGCCGCAAGATCATCGAGGTGGACCTGCTGCTGGGCAGCGGCCCCGACGGCACCTCCGGGCAGCGGCGGCTGACCCTGTCCGGCCTCAAGGCCCAGGTGCGCATCGAGGAGGTGGGCAACGAGCAGATGGGCACGGCCACCGTGCGGCTGGCCGGGTTGTCGCCGGAGCATCGGAACGCGCTGTCGGCCCTGAACAGCGCCGCCCTGCGGGCCCGCGACAACCGTATCCGCATCAAGGCGGGAGATGCCTCGGGTCTGGCCCTGCTGTTCCAGGGCTCGCTGCAACTGGGGCGCATCGATATGACGGCGGCGCCCGAGGCCGCCGTGCAACTGGTGGGCATGGCCGGCGGCTGGGACAAGATGGCCCTGGCCAAACCCAGCGCCTATCCCGGTGCCACGCCGGTGGCCAGGATCATGGCCGATCTGGCGGCAGAGATGGGATATTTGTTTGAAAACAACGGCGTAAATTCCGTTCTTCACTCTCCGTCCCTGGCGGGTCCGGCCTGGGAAAAGGCGCGGCGGGTGGCCGAGGCCGCCGCTATCGACTGGTGCATCGGCAACGGCGTTCTGGCCATCTGGCCGCAGGGCGGATACCGGACCACGCCGGTGGTGCCGCTGCTCAGCAAGGAGACCGGACTGGTGGGTTATCCCGGCTACCTCACCGGCTGGAATGGCGTGTGCCTGACCAGCCTGTTCAATCCGGCCCTGAAACTGGGCGGGCTGGTGGATGTGCAAAGCGCGGTGGTGGGGGTGGCCAATGGCCGCTGGGTGATCCGCACCCTGGCGCACGAACTGGACAGCGAAACCCCCGGCGGCGCCTGGCTGAGCCATGTGGAAACCATCGAAATGGGAGCGGCCTGAGATGATAAAAGGCGTGGTCGGTCAGGCCGGGCGGGCGGCGCCCGGCTCGGAAATATCGGCGCAGATGTTTCTGGTGAAGATGCTGCTGGGCCGCCTGGCCACCGCCACCCTGGCCCGGGTGGTGGCGGTGAGCAACGCCGGCGGCCTGTCGTCTGCCGGCACCCTTACCCTGCAGCCCCTGGTCAATCAGGTGGATGGCGCCGGCAACGCGGTGCCGCAGCCGCAGGTGTTCAACTGCCCCTATCTGCGCCTGCAGGGCGGCGCCAATGCGGTGATTCTCGATCCGCAAGTGGGGGATCTGGGCATCGCCCTGTTCGCCGACCGTGATATCTCGGCGGTGATCGCCACCAGGGCCCAGGCCAACCCCGGCAGCCGGCGCCGCTTCGATCTGTCGGACGGCCTCTATCTGGGCGGCGTGCTGAACGGCGTGCCCAGCCAGTATGTGCGGTTCAGCGGGGCGGGCATCACCCTGGTCTCGCCTGTCGCCGTCACCATCGATGCTCCCGTCACCATCAACGGGGCGCTTGCCGTCAACGGCGCCATCACCAGCAGCGGCAATATGACGGCGGGCGGCATCGATATGCAAAGCCACACCCATTCCGGTGTGCAGACCGGAAGCGGCAACACCGGAGGGCCGGTGGGATGAGCGGCAAGACCCTCTTCCTCGATGCCGCCGCCTGGGATCTGGCCCTGGACAGCGGCGGCAATATCGCCGTTGCCACCAGCAATTATTCCCTGGCCCAGGATGCCGCCTCGGCCATCCGCACCTTTCAGGGCGAATGCTATTACGACACCAGCCAAGGCCTGCCCTATTGGACGCAGATCCTCGACAACGGCCAGGCCTCCATCGCCGTGGTCAAGGCGCAATTCGTGGCCGCCGCCCTCACCGTGCCGGGGGTGGCCTCGGCCCAGGTCTATTTCTCGGGCCTGTCGGGCCGGAACCTGACCGGACAGGTGCAGGTGACCGATTCCTCCGGCATCGTCTCAACCGCCGAGTTCTGATCCCATGACCAGCTACACCACCAATGTTCCGGCGCCGAGCTTCGGGGACACCGGCTTCATCGTGCCCACCGAGGCCGCCATTCTGGCCGGGGTGCAGGCCGATCAGCTGGCCGCCTTCGGCTCCGATCTCAATACCGGCCTCACCACGCCGCAGGGCCAGCTTGCCACCTCGGAAACCGCCATTCTGGCCGATTGCTACGATCAGTTCGTGGCCCTGGTCAACGGGGTGGACCCGGCCTATGCCTCGGGCCGCATGCAGGATGCCATCGGGCGTCTCTATGGCCTGACCCGCATCGCCGCCACCGCCACCACGGTAACCGCCACCTGCGCTGGCCTGCCCGGCACGGTGATCCCGGTGGGGGCGCAGGCCCAGGATCAGGCGGGAAACCTCTATCTGGCCACCGAGGCCGGAACCATCCCCAGCGGCGGCGGCATCGATCTGACCTTTCAATGCGCCGTTACCGGCCCCATCGCCTGCCCGGCGGGTTATCTGTCGGGCATCTATCAGGCCATTCCCGGCTGGGATTCCGTGACCAACGCCGCCGCCGGGGTGGCGGGCTCGGACGTGGAATCGCGGGCCGCCTTCGAGGCGCGGCGCCAACAGTCGGTGGCGGGCAATGCCCAGGGCACCCCGGCGGCGGTGCTGGCCGCCGTGCTGGCGGTGCCCGGCGTGCTGGATGCCTACGCGATGGACAATCCCCTGGCCGCCACCAGCGGCGCCGTGATCACCGGGAGCATTTCCGGCACCACCCTGACGGTGACGGCGGCGGACAGCCGCTGGATCGGCGGCCAGGTGGGGGCCGTGACCGTGGGCCAGATGGTGACCGGCGGCGGCGTGGCCCAGGGCACCTATATCACCGCCCTGGGCACCGGCAGCGGCGGCGCGGGGACTTACACCGTCAATCTGGCGCAGGCCGTGGCCGCCGAAAGCCTGACCTGCGCCCAGGGCGGTGTGCCGCTGGCCGCCAACAGCCTCTATGTGGCCGCTTACGGCGGTGCGGCGGCGGAGATCGGCGCCGCCATCTGGGCCAAAAAGTCGCCCGGCTGCGGCTATACCGGCAATACCACGGTGACGGTGACCGACGATGGCGGCGGCGTTTACAGCCCGCCCTATCCCAGCTACCCGGTGTCGTTCCAGATTCCCACGCCCACTCCGGTGCTGGTGGCGGTGTCGCTGCGGCAGAACGCCGCCGTGCCGTCCAACGCCGTGACATTGGTGCAAAACGCCGTTCTGGCGGCGTTCAGCGGCGAGGATGGCGGCGAGCGCGCCCGCATCGGCGCCGCCTTGTATGCCAGCCGCTTTTTCACCGGCATCGCCGCCCTGGGCGCCTGGGCGCAGATCAATGCCGTTCTGGTGGGGGTGGGGGCGGCCACGCAGCCTTCGGTGTTGCTGCGCATCGATCAGGTGCCCACCCTGCAAGCCGCCGGCATCTCCGTGGTGTTCAGCTGATGAACGATCTCTCCACAACCCTGCTCAGCCAGTATGCCAACAGCCCGACGCTGCTGGCCCTGATCGGCCAGTTCAACGCCGCCGCCGATCCGGCCACCCTGATCGACGCCTTTTACGATGAGGTGTGGAATATCGCCACCGCCCAGGGCTACGGCCTGGATCTGTGGGGCCGCATCGTGGGGGTGGCGCGCACCCTGGCGATGAGCAACGGCAAGACCTTCGGTTTCCACGAAGCGACGGCGGCCTCTGCCGATCCCTTCGGGCAGTCGCCTTTTTACGGCGGCCCGGTGGCCTCGCAGAATGTCGCCCTGTCGGATGATGCCTTCCGCGTGCTGATTCTGGCCAAGGCCTACGCCAATATCTCGCGGGCCGCCATCCCGGTTTACAACGCCATTTTGCGGCAGCTGTTTCCGGGCCGCGGCAACGCCTTCGTTTGCGATACCGGCGGCATGAATGCCCGCCTGACCTTCGATTTCGCGCTCGATCCCTATGAACTGGCGATCCTGAAGCAATCCGGCGCCTTCCAGCCCCCCACCGGAGTGCTGTTCGAGATCATGCAGGCCCCCGGATGCCTTGGCTTTGCCGAGGCGGCGGGCAGCGCCCCCTTCAACACCGGCATCTTTTTCGGAGGCTATTCCTGATGCTTGCCGCCTCGCTTCCCCCGTTCTTCAACGTTCCCTTCGCCAATGGCGCCGGGGCTTCTTATATCCGCGCCATCCCCCTGGCCTCGCAGATCGGCGTGACTCCGGGCGCCGCCAGCCTGGTTGATGGCTTCCCGCCGCTGTGTTTTCTGCCGGTTTCGGCGGGCGGGGTGCCGCCCTTCGGCCAGGATATGAACGGTATCCTCAACGAGATCACCGCCAATCTGCAATGGCTGCAGGCGGGCGGGGTGCCCGCCTACAATGCCGCCTTCAGCGCCGCCATCGGCGGCTATCCCCAAGGGTCCGTGCTGAAGAAGGCGGCGGCGGTGGGCTTCTGGATCAGCACCGCCGACAACAACGCCAGCGATCCCGATACCGGCGGCGCCGGGTGGGAGGATTATTCCACGGCGCTGCTGGCCTCGGCGGTGCTGACCGGCACTCCCACGGCGCCCACGCCGGCCACGGGCGACGATTCCGCGCGGATCGCCACCACGGCTTTCGTGGCCGGGGCTCTCGGGGATGTGAAGGGCAACGCGGCGGGCTGGGGATCATTCAGCACGCCGCAAACCATCGGGCATGCCAATGCCGGCGGCTGCTGGGATATCAACGCCAATGTGCTGATCCAGGTCGATACCTCGGCCCTGGCGGCGGGGGACCGGTTTTTTCTGGTGGCCAATAACAGCGCCTTTACCCTGCAGCGGGTGGATGGCGGCGCCATCGGCGTTTTGGGATATACCAACTTCTCGGTTCCCGTGGCCATCCCCCAGGGTGACAGTATCGAGCTGACCTGGCAGGGATCGGCGCTTGTGGTGACGGGCGGCAGCTTCTGCGCGGTTTATTCGCACGGTGTTCCGGCGCTGATCAACGCCGCGCTCGTCCCGTATGAAACCATCGCCAACGCCTCGGCGGTGGCGGGGAACTGGTCCAGCGTGGCCGGAAACGGCAATGCCGCCATCACGCTGACGGCGGCCAGTTACGGTCAGCTCACCATTCTGGAAGCGCCGGCCGGCACGGTCCAGACCGTTACCCTGCCGCCCCCGGTGGACGGCAGGAAGATCGGCTTGATCAATTTTACCGGCACGCTGCCCGGCGCCAGCCTCGTTGCCGCCACTGGCGGCATCTATGGCCCGGGGGGGACTTACGATTACCACAGTGCCGGAACGGCCTTGGTGCTGCCCTATGGCGCAACGGCGGTCTTCACCTCCGATGGCTCCAACTGGATTTTTGAAAGCGGCAGTCTGGCGACGCTGGGGATCAACCAGCCGCCCGTCGATGTGGCGGGCAGCCGGGCTTTCAACACCACCTTTACCAACCTCACCGGGCGTCCGCTCCCCGTTCATGTGGATGGGCTTGCCAGCCAATCGGCCCAAACCATGGAGGCGCTGGTGACGGATGGGGCCGGAAATGCCGTCACCATCTTCGGCACCGCCGCCGGTTCCGCCAATTGGAGCGCCAGCATCGATTTCACGGTGCCGCCCAACGGAACCTACAAGGTCTGGCCGTCCGCGGGCTCGTTCAGTTCCGTGCATTGGGTGGAAATGCGGACAAGGGGGCTTTAATCATGGCTTACGCTGATCAGTTCTATAAAGACGCCAACGGCGGCCTGCATTGGCTGTCCGCCCTCGATCAGGAAACGGCGGCGCGGATGGGCCTTGCCCTGCCCGATCCCGCCTGGACGGTCCTCGGCCAGGCCGAGGCCCAGGCCATCCTCAATCCGCCCCTTACCCTGGCGCAGGCGCAGGCGGCGCAGATGGCCGTGCTGACGGCGGCCTGCGATGCCGCCATTACCGGCGGCTTTTCGGCGTCGGCTCTGGGCGGCGCCTACAGCTATCCCGCCGCCGCCACCGATCAGGCGAACATGGTGCAGACGGCGGCGGCGGCCGGCGGCGGCCTGCTGATGTGCGAAAGCGCGGCGAACGTGTGGGCGCTGGCGGCGCACAGCCAGGCCCAGGCCGCCGCCGTTCTCGCCGCCTTCATCGCCTGGCGCGACAAACAGCGCCAGCAGCTGGCCACGCTGACCGCCCAGGTGGCGGCCGCCACCACGGTGGCGGCGGTGCAGGCGGTGGTGTGGCCGTAATGGCGGCTTCGTCGCCCACCGATTGGCCCGCGGTGGCCGATCATTTCGTCGCCGCCTGGCAGGCCACCCCGGTGCCCACCCAGATCGCCGCCCTGCTGGCCCTGGTGCTGATCGCCGTGCTGCTGCCGGGGCGCTGGTGGCCCTGGCGCGGCGAGAGGGCCGAGGATCCCCGCCTGCTGAAGGATGCCTACGGCCAGGTGATCCGGCAGATCATGCTGGAACTGGCCGCCACCGTGTCCGGACTGCGGGATTCGGTGGATCGTTTCGCCGACGGCATGGAGCGGCACGGCGTGGAAAGCACGGCCCTGCTGAAGGAGCAGGGGCAGATGCTGGAACGGCTGTCGCGCGCCGTGGTGGATCTGGGCAGCGAGCTGCCCGATTGCGGCAGCTGCCCGCGCGCGCTGTAGCGCCCGATTCCCCGTTTTCTCATTGATGCGCCGCCCGGATGGTCCGGGCGGCTTTTTCATGCCTGCAAGGAGCCGGCCGATGTTCGCCCGTGTGCTGCATGCCCTGGTGTTGAAACTGGAAGGAGTACCCCCGATGACCGGTTTGCCCGAAATCCCGCCCGCCGTTCCCGCCGTGCCGGTGGCCGCCGCCGCCGCGCCGCCGCCGCCGCGAGCCCTCGATCTCATCCGCGCCGATGCCGATGCCGCCCGCACGGCGCATGTGGCGGCGCAAAACGCCGTGCGCGCCAGCCATGACGTTTTGAAAACCCTGGCCGCCGAATACCGCGCCGCCCTGGCCTTTTTCGAGGCCGACTGCCAGGCGGTGGAGCGCAGCCTGGGCGCCCTGTTCGAACAGCTGAAGGCGGCGCTGCGATGATGACGCCGCAACGCTTCCTGGCCGAGGTGGTGGAGCCCGCCCTGCGGGCTTTGGATCTCGACAGCCCCGGCGCCCGCGAACTGCTGCTGGGCACCGCCCTGCAGGAGACGGGCCTGCGCAACATCCCGCAAGAGGGCGGCCCGGCCCTGGGCTATTTCCAGATGGAGCCCTGCACCCACGATGATATCTGGGCCCGTTTCCTGGCCTATCGTCCCGATCTGGCCGGCAAGGTGAAGGCGCTGCTGCCGGATGGGGCGCCGCTGGCCTCGGATCTTCTCAGCTATCCGCTTTACGCCACCGCCATGGCCCGGCTGCTGTATGCCCGGGTGGCGGCGCCGCTGCCCGCCGCCGGCGATATAGCCGCCCAGGCCGCCTACTATAAGCGCTGGTACAACACGCCCGAAGGGGCCGCCACGGTCGGGGAATACCTTGCCAATTGGCGTTCGGCCATGGGGGAGGGGGCATGCGCGCCTGGCTCGCCCGGTTACTGAACCGGCACGATCCCTCGGTGGATCTGCTGTCGCTGGTGGTCGCCCTTTACGTCGTGGTGGCGTTCGGGGCGGTGATCGAATTTCTGCTGCTGGCCTATCTCGACGTCGCCGTCGGCCACCACGATTTCCATGCCGCCGATTTCGGCTCAGGCATTGGTCTGGCCCTGGGCGGCACCGGTCTGGCCGCGCTGATGCATTGCTGGAAATGGCCGGGCGGCGGCCCGCCCACCGCCGGAGACCCCTCATGACGCCGCTGTCCTGGTTCAAACTGGCGCCGTTGGCGCTGCTGGCGGTGCTGGCCGCCGCTCTCTTGCTCTATACCGGCCATCTGCGCGCCGAACTGGCCGATGGCCGGGCGCGGCTGGCCGGGCAGGGGGCGCAACTGGCGGCCAGCACCGCCGCCCTGGCCCGCCAGCGGCAGGCCATTCTGCAACTGGCAGCCGCCAAGGCGGCCTCGGAACAGGCCCTGGCGGGCGACGGCCGCCGCCAGGCCTCGCTGCGCGCCGCCATCGCCGCGATGAAAGGAAAGTTGACCCATGCCCACGGATCGGATCGTTCCTGCCTGGCTGCCTCCCGGCGTGATCGCGCTGTGTTTGAGTGGCTGCGCCGCCTCCTGCCCGCCGCCGCCGCCGCCGGTTCCTGAGGTGACCACCCTGCGCCTGGCCCCGCCGGCCGCCCTGATGGAGGATCTGCCGCCGCCGCCGCTGGCCCCGGGCGATATCAGCCGCGATCAGCTGCGCCTGGCCCTGGTGGATATGGGCGGCTACGCCGCCCGCCTGCGGGCCCGCCTGGCCGCCCTGCGCCAGTGGAGCCGGGCCTCGCCCTGACCCGCCTTGATCCCCCCGCCGCCCCGCCGGATGCCCTCCGGCGGGGCGGCTTTCGTCATGTCCGGGCCAGGGCGAAACAGGTCACGCGGTTGCGCCCGGCCTGCTTGGCCCGGTACATGGCCTCGTCGGCCTGCTTTTGCACCGCGGCCACGCCGCCGCTTTGGCCGTCGCCGCTGGCCACGCCGATGCTGGCGGTGATGCGCAGGCACGTGCCGCCGATGTCGGGCATCAGATATTCCACCTCCTGGCGCAGTTTCTCGGCCAGCACGGCGGCCCCCTCCTGGCCGGTGTCGGGCAGCAGGGCGGAAAACTCCTCGCCGCCGATGCGCCCTAAAAGATCGCTGTCGCGCAGGCCGCGGCTCAAGGCGGCGGCCACGCTTTTCAGCACGATGTCGCCGGCCTCGTGGCCATGGCGGTCGTTCACCTGCTTGAAATGGTCGAGGTCGATGAACAATATGGAAAAGGGTGTCCCGGTGCGCGCCGCCAGTTTCAGCGCCGCCTCGCAGCGGGCGTAATAGGCGCGGGCGTTCATCAGGCCGGTCAGGGGATCGCGCGCCGCCATCTCGGCCAGACGGCGGTTGGCCGCCACCATGGCGTGATGAAACGAGATGGAGCGGGCGGTGAAGGCGTGCAGCAGGGCGCTTAAATAGGACAGCCCCAGAATGAAGGTGAAAATGGCGCTGGGGCTGTAGGGCGCGGCCAGATGGCCGTTGACCGCCAGCACGAACAGCAGCGAAATCACCGTGACCGCGATGCCCACCCGCTGTCCCAGCACCAGATAGACGCCGGGCAGATTGAGGATGAACCAGATGATGCGCAATTCGTCCGGGGTGTTGAAGAACAGCGTGCAGCCGTGCAGGCCCAGCGACAGGGCGGCATAGGAGGCGGCAACGCCCATCAGCCCGGCCGGACGGCCGCGCAGGATCAGGTAATGAACCAGGCTCAGCAGCAGATAGCTCTGCGAGATGCGGGCGTAAACCGGATCGAGCAGGGCCAGGCCGGCCTGCACCGCCAGATGCAAAAAGGCGGTGATGATGATGGAGAACAGCAGAATGGCGCAGGTAAAGCGGTACTGAAAGCGCCGGAATTCCTGCCCCTCGCCGAATGTGGCGGCCCCGAAGGCCAGATGATCGAGGGTTGAGCCCAAGCGCGGCAAGGATCAGCTCCCCAGGGTTGTGGAACAGCCAGAATAAAAAAAGCCGGGGGTGGGGAAAAAGCTGTCTGAAGGTGTTGGTCCATCGGCATGATAAAGTCTTAAAAAAGATGTGGATATAAAATGCGCATCTGGAAAATGAGTTTCCACTCATGATGCGGAGCGCCCTTGCTTTTCCCTCCCCGTCATTCGAGGGGGCGGGCGCTGACCGAACGCCCACTTGACAAGCGGGGTGTTTTCAAAATCCCGCTTTTTGAGGGCTTTTGGGCGGAAAAGTGCCTGTTTTGCGGCATGCCCGCTTGACAGCCCCCCGCCCCTAGATTACACCGTGCCCAACCCGCGTGGGGTCGCATGTGGGGGTGTAGCTCAGTTGGTTAGAGCGCCGGCCTGTCACGCCGGAGGTCGCGGGTTCGAGCCCCGTCACTCCCGCCACTTTCCCGGTCAGGAAAGTGCGTTCCCGACGCGCAACGAAACAGCACAAGGAGGCGTTGCGCGGTTCCAGTCTTGTTCTTGCCGGTTTTTGGGCCCACATCGGCGCCCTGTTCTTTCGGGCAGGGGAGCGGGTGCGGCATCCGGCGGGAATGCGGCTCTGGGGCGGCATCGGTTCCTTGGGACCCAAGTTTAGTCCCCCTGGGGGCAGTTTGAGGGCGGAACCATGGATGCCATGCTCCTTGAATACCTGCCGATCCTCATGTTCCTCGGCATTGCCGTGGCTGTAGCCGCCGTTTGTATCGGCGGCTCCTGGATCGTCGCCCGGCAGAAGCCGGATCGCGAAAAGTTGTCGGCCTATGAATGCGGCTTCGAGGCGTTCGACGACGCCCGCACCAAGTTCGAAGTGCGCTTCTATCTCGTGGCTATTCTCTTCATCATCTTCGATCTGGAAGTCGCCTTCCTGTTCCCCTGGGCGGTGTCCCTGGGCAAGATTGGCCTTTACGGCTTCTGGTCGATGCTGGGCTTCCTGGCCGTGCTCACGGTCGGCTTCATCTATGAATGGCGGAAAGGAGCGTTGGAATGGGAGTAACCCCCGGCCTCTCGCCCGCCGGTGCGCCTGTCGGCCCCGGCGCGGAGCAGGACCTGATCCTGCGGGCTGTCTCCGACGAGCTGAACGAAAAGGGTTTCGTTCTGGCCTCGGTGGACAAGCTGGTGAACTGGGCCCGCACCGGGTCCATCTGGCCGATGACCTTCGGTCTGGCCTGCTGCGCGGTGGAAATGATCCACTCCGCCTGCTCCCGCTATGATCTGGACCGTTTCGGCGTGGTGTTCCGTCCCAGCCCGCGCCAGTCCGACGTGATGATCGTGGCCGGCACCCTCACCAACAAGATGGCCCCCGCCCTGCGCAAGGTTTACGACCAGATGGCCGAGCCGCGCTGGGTGATCTCCATGGGCTCTTGCGCCAATGGGGGCGGCTACTACCATTACTCCTATTCGGTGGTGCGCGGCTGCGACCGCATCGTGCCCGTCGATATCTACGTGCCCGGCTGCCCGCCCACGGCGGAAGCGCTGCTTTACGGCATCCTTCAACTGCAAAAGAAGATCCGTCGCACGGGTACCATCGCGCGCTGATTTTCGGCCTTCCGGCGAGTGACCATGACGCAAGCACTGCAAGACCTCGGAGACTACATCTCCTCAGCTCTGTCCCAGGATGTCTTGAAGGCCGAAGTGGCCAAGGGCGAACTGATCGTAACCGTGCGCACGGCGGCGATTCAGAAGGTTCTGACCTTCCTGCGCGACGATGCCAACTGCCTGTTCAAGCTGCTGATGGATCTGTGCGGGGTGGATTACCCCGAACGCCCCCAGCGCTTCGAGGTGGTCTATAACCTTTTGTCCCTGAAGCATAACCGCCGCGTCCGCGTGAAGGTGATGACCGACGAGGACACCCCCGTTCCCACCGCCGTCGGCATCTTCTCCACGGCCGGCTGGTACGAACGGGAAACCTGGGATATGTACGGCGTCGCCTTCTCCGACAATCCCGACCTGCGCCGCATCCTGACCGATTACGGTTTCGACGGTCATCCGCTGCGCAAGGATTTCCCCCTGACCGGCTTCGTCGAACTGCGCTACGACGACGAGGAGAAGCGCGTGGTCTACGAGCCCGTCAAGCTGGTCCAGGATTTCCGCAGCTTCGATTTCCAGAGCCCCTGGGAAGGCATGCTGCCCGGTGACGAGAAAGCGGAAGGGAAGGTCTGACGTCATGGCCGAAGCCCAAATCAAGAACTACTCCATCAACTTCGGTCCGCAGCACCCGGCGGCCCACGGCGTGCTGCGCCTGGTGCTGGAAATGGGCGGCGAGGTGGTTGAACGCGCCGATCCCCATATCGGCCTTCTGCACCGCGGCACCGAAAAGCTGATCGAGTACAAGACCTACACCCAGGCGGTGCCCTATTTCGACCGTCTGGATTACGTCTGCCCGATGAACCAGGAGCACGCCTTCTGTCTGGCCGCCGAAAAGCTGCTGGGCATCGAGGCGCCGCCGCGCGCCCAGTATATCCGCGTGCTCTACGACGAAATCGGCCGCGTGCTGAACCATATCCTCAACTGCTTCTCCTTCGCCCTCGACGTCGGCGCCATGACGCCGCTGCTCTATGGCTTCGAGGAACGCGAGAAGCTGATGGAGTTCTACGAGCGCATTTCCGGCGCCCGTCTGCATGCCGCGTTCTACCGTGTCGGCGGCGTGGCCTTCGATATGCCGGCCGGTCTGGCCGAGGATATCCTGGCCTGGACCGAAAGCTTCGTGCCGGTCCTCAAGGACTGCGAAAGCCTGCTCAACAACAACCGCATCTTCAAGCAGCGCACCGTCGATATCGGCGTGGTGTCGGCGGAAGAGGCGCTGGACTGGGGCTTTTCGGGGCCGAACCTGCGCGCCTCGGGCTTCGCCTGGGATCTGCGCAAGTCGCAGCCCTACGCGGTTTACGATCAGCTGGATTTCGACATTCCGGTGGGCAAGAACGGCGACTGCTACGACCGCTACATGGTCCGCATCCTGGAAATGTACGAATCGGTCAAGATCATCCGCCAGTGCATCGAAAAGATGCCGGAAGGGCCGGTGCGCATCGATAACCGCAAGATCGCGCCGCCGCGCCGCGCCGAGATGAAGAGCTCGATGGAAGCCCTGATCCATCACTTCAAGCTCTTTACCGAAGGCTTCCATGTGCCGGCGGGCGAAACCTATACCGTGATCGAAACCCCCAAGGGCGAATTCGGCGTGTTCCTGGTGTCGGACGGCTCCTCGAAGCCCTACCGGTGCAAGATCCGCGCCCCCGCTTATGCCCACCTCCAGGGCTTGGATTTCATGTCCAAGGGCCACATGCTCGCCGACGTGGTGGCGAACATTGGCTCCATCGACATCGTTTTCGGTGAGATCGACCGATGAGCAGCACGACGACAGACGATTCCTTCCAGCCGGCCAGCTTCGCCTTCTCGGCGGAAAACCTGGCCCAGGCCCAGGCCACCATCGCCAAATATCCCGCCGGGCGGCAGCGCTCGGCGGTGATGCCCCTGCTTGATCTGGCCCAGCGCCAGGAAGGCTGGGTGTCGTTGGCGGCGATGAACGTGGTGGCCGAGATGCTGGATCTGGCCCCCATCCGCGTGTACGAGGTGGCCACCTTCTACACCATGTTCAACCTGAAGCCGGTGGGCAAATACCACCTGCAGGTCTGCACCAACCTGCCTTGCATGCTGCGCGGCTCGCAAGAGATCGTGGAAGCCTGCGAGGCCGAGCTGGGCGTGGGCCTGGGCGAAACCACCGCCGACGGCAAGTTCACCCTGTCGGAGGTGGAGTGCCTCGGCGCCTGCGTCAACGCCCCGGTGATCTGGATCGGCGACGACTACTACGAAGACCTCAGCGTCGAGTCCACCAAGGCCATCATCGCCGCCCTGAAGCGCGGCGAGGACCCGAAGCCCGGCAGCCAGAGCGGCCGCCAGTATTCGGCGCCGGCCAGTGGGCCCACCACCTTGACCACCCTTGCCGGGGGAGACGCCTAACGATGTTGCGTGATCAGGATCGCATCTTCACCAATCTCTACGGCCTGCACGACTGGCGCCTGAGCGGCGCCCGTGCCCGCGGCGACTGGGACGACACCAAGGCCATCCTCGCCAAGGGCCGGGACTGGATCATCGACGAGATGAAGACCTCGGGTCTGCGCGGCCGCGGCGGCGCCGGCTTCCCCACCGGCATGAAGTGGTCCTTCATGCCGAAAGAGGTGGGCGAGCGTCCGCATTATCTGGTGGTGAACGCCGACGAGGGCGAGCCCGGCACCTGCAAGGACCGCGAAATCATGCGGTTCGATCCCCATAAGCTGGTGGAAGGCTGCCTGGTGGCCAGTTTCGCCATGGGGGCGCATGCCGCCTACATCTATATCCGCGGCGAATTCGTGCGCGAGGCCGAGCATCTGCAGGTGGCCATCGACGAGGCCTATGCCGCCGGTCTGATCGGCAAGAACGCCTGCGGTTCGGGCTGGGATTTCGATCTCTATGTCCATCGCGGCGGCGGTGCCTATGTCTGCGGCGAGGAAACCGCCCTGATCCAGTCGCTGGAAGGCAAGAAGGGCCAGCCGCGCCTGAAGCCGCCGTTCCCGGCCGGTGTCGGGCTTTATGGCTGCCCCACCACCGTCAATAATGTCGAATCCATCGCCGTCGCCCCCACCATCCTGCGCCGGGGCGGAGCGTGGTTCGGCGGTCTGGGCCGTCCGAAGAACAGCGGCACCAAGCTGTTTTGCATCTCCGGCCATGTGGACCGGCCCTGCACGGTGGAAGAGGAGATGGGCATCCCCCTGAAGGAGCTCATCGAAAAGCATTGCGGCGGCGTGCGCGGCGGCTGGGACAATCTGCTGGGCATCATTCCCGGCGGCTCGTCGGTGCCGGTGCTGACCAAGGACATCTGCGACACCGTGCTGATGGATTTCGACAGCCTGCGCGAAGTGCGCTCGGGCCTGGGCACGGCGGCGGTGATCGTCATGGACAAGTCCACCGACATCGTCCGCGCCATCACCCGTCTGGCCAAGTTCTACAAGCATGAAAGCTGCGGTCAGTGCACGCCGTGCCGCGAGGGCACCGGCTGGATGTGGCGCGTCATGGAACGCATGTGCGTCGGCAACGCCACCGTTGATGAAATCGACATGCTGGAAGAGGTGAGCCGTCAGGTCGAGGGGCATACCATTTGCGCCCTCGGCGATGCGGCGGCCTGGCCGATCCAGGGTCTGATCCGCAGCTTCCGTCCCGAACTGGAACGGCGCATCGCGGAAGCCCGCGCCAATGCTCGTGCGGCCTGAGGAGGAATAATGCCCAAGCTGACTATCGATGGACGCGAGGTTGAGGTCGAGGCCGGTACCACGATTATGCAGGCCGCCGACCTGCTCGGCATCGAAATCCCGCGTTTCTGTTATCACGAGCGCCTGGCCATCGCCGGCAATTGCCGCATGTGCCTGGTGGAAGTGGAAAAATCCCCGAAGCCCGTGGCCTCCTGCGCCATGCCGGTGGGCGAGGGCATGGTGGTGAAGACCGATACCCCCACCGTGCTGAAGGCCCGCAAGGGCGTCATGGAATTCCTGCTGATCAACCATCCGCTGGATTGCCCGATCTGCGATCAGGGCGGCGAATGCGATCTGCAGGACGAGGCCATGGCCTATGGCGGCGATCGCGGCCGCTACAAGGAAGAAAAGCGCGCGGTCAAGGAAAAGAGCTACGGCCCGCTGGTCAAGCCGATCATGACCCGCTGCATCCACTGCACCCGCTGCGTGCGCTTCATCACCGATGTGGCCGGTGTGCCCGAACTGGGCGGCACCTTCCGCGGCGAGCACCTGGAAATCGGCACCTATGTCGAGAAGGCGCTGTCGTCGGAACTCTCGGGCAACATCATCGATCTGTGCCCGGTGGGGGCGCTCACCAACAAGCCCTATGCCTTCACCGCCCGCTCGTGGGAGTTGAAGAAGACGGAAAGCATCGATGTGTTCGATGCCGTCGGCGCCAATATCCGCGTCGATACCCGGGGCAACCAGGTGATGCGCGTCATCCCCCGCGTCAATGACGACGTCAACGAGGAATGGCTGGGCGACAAGAGCCGCTTCGCCGTCGATGGCCTGCTGCGCCAGCGTCTGGACCGGCCTTACGTCCGCAAGGACGGCAAGCTGGTGGCTGTCAGCTGGGCGGAAGCCCTGGCGGCGGTGGCCGGCAAGCTGAAGAGCCTGGAGGGCGGCAGGATCGCCGCCCTGGCCGGCGACATGGCCGATGCCGAAGCCATGGTGGCGGCGAAGGATCTCTTCACCAAGCTGGGCTCGGCCAATCTGGACTGCCGTCAGGACGGCGCCCGCATCGGCACCGGGCCGCGCGCCTCCTACCTCTTCAACACCGGCATCGCCGGGATCGAGGAGGCCGACGCCCTGCTGCTGATCGGCACCAACCCGCGCAAGGAAGCGCCGGTGCTGAACGCCCGTATCCGCAAGCGCTACACCAAGGGCAAGTTCCCCATCGCCTCGGTGGGGCCGCGCACCAACCTCACCTACAAGTACCAGCATCTGGGGGCCGAGGCCGCCGTGCTGGCCGCCATCGCCGACGGCAGCCATCCCTTCGCCGCCACCCTGAAGGCGGCGCAAAAGCCCATGCTGGTGATCGGGCAGGGGGCTCTGGCCCGCCTGGACGGCGACATCCTGCTGGGTCTGGCCCGCAAGATCGCCGAAACCTGCGGTCTGGTGAAGGACGGCTGGAACGGCTTCAACGTGCTGCATACCGCCGCCGCCCGCGTGGGCGGCCTGGATCTCGGCTTCCTGCCGGGCTCGGGCGGCCGCGACGTCGAGGCCATCCTGTCGGGCGCCGAAAAGGGCGAGATCGGTCTGGTCTACCTGCTGGGCGCCGACGAGATCGACACCCAGCGCCTGGGTCAGGCCTTCGTGGTCTACCAGGGCAGCCACGGCGATGCCGGGGCGCACCGCGCCGACGTCATCCTGCCGGGGGCGGCCTACACGGAAAAGGACGCCACCTTCGTCAATACCGAGGGCCGCGTGCAGCAGACCCGCCTGGCGGTGTTCCCGCCCGGCGAGGCCAAGGAGGATTGGAAGATCCTGCGCGCCCTGGCCGAACAGGCCGGCGTGGATCTGGGCTACAACGATCTGGAGGGCGTGCGCGCCCGTCTGGTCGCGGTCAACCCGGTGTTCGCCGCCGAGGGTCCGGCCGCCGCCGCCTGGGGCGCCTTCGGCGCCGAGGGCCAGCCTTCGTCCGATCCGCTGGAAAGCCCGATCGATAACTACTACATGACCGACCCCATCAGCCGGGCATCGCAAACCATGGCGGAATGCACGGCCACCTTCGTCGGCTGCGCTCACAAGAGGACCGGCACCAATGGCTGAGTTGATGACGGGGCCCATCTGGTATGTGGCCATCAAGATTGCTGAGATCCTGGCCATCGTTGTGCCGATGCTGCTGGCGGTCGCCTATCTGACCTATGCCGAACGCAAGGTCATCGCCGCCATGCAGCTGCGCAAGGGGCCGAACGTGGTCGGTCCCTTCGGGCTGCTTCAGCCGCTGGCCGACGGCGCCAAGCTGTTCCTGAAGGAAACGGTGATCCCCACCGGCGCCAGCAAGGCGGTGTTCCTCATCGCCCCGGCGCTCACCTTCATCCTGGCCCTGGTGGCCTGGGCGGTGATCCCCTTCGCCGATGGCTGGGTGCTGGCCAACATCAATGTGGGCGTGCTCTACCTGTTCGCCATTTCCAGTCTGGGCGTCTACGGCATCATCATGGCCGGCTGGGCCTCCAACTCGAAATACGCCTTCCTGGGCGGCCTGCGCTCGGCGGCGCAGATGGTGTCCTACGAGGTCTCCATCGGCTTCGTGATGATCTCGGTGCTGCTGTGCGTCGGCTCGCTCAACCTGTCGGACGTCGTGCATGCCCAGGCCAAGAGCGTGTGGTTCGTGCTGCCGCATCTGCCGCTGTTCGTCATCTTCTTCATCTCGGGCCTGGCGGAAACCAACCGCGCCCCCTTCGATCTTCCGGAAGCGGAAGCCGAACTGGTGAGCGGCTACAACGTGGAATATTCCTCCATGGCCTTCGCCCTGTTCTTCCTGGGTGAATACGCCAACATGATCCTGATGAGCGGGATGATCTCCATCCTGTTCCTGGGCGGCTGGCTGGCCCCGTTCGGCTGGACCTTCCTGCCGGGCGTGGTGTGGTTCGCCCTGAAGATCGCCTTCATTCTGTTCGGCTTCCTGTGGGTGCGCGCCACCTTCCCGCGCTATCGCTACGACCAGCTGATGCGCCTGGGCTGGAAGGTGTTCCTGCCGTTCTCGCTGGGCTGGCTGGTGCTGACCGCGGGCGTGCTGGAATACGCCCACCTGTTGCCGAAGTGAGGAGAGGTTAGATGTCGTTCCTAGACCGTGGTGCGCGCGACTGGCTGCTGCTGGAGCTGCTGTCCGGCATGGCCCTGACCTTCCGCTACATGTTCAAGCCGAAGGTGACCATCAACTACCCCTATGAAAAGGGCCCCTTGAGCCCGCGTTTCCGTGGGGAGCATGCCCTGCGCCGTTATCCCAACGGCGAAGAGCGCTGCATCGCCTGCAAGCTGTGCGAGGCCATCTGCCCCGCCCAGGCCATTACCATCGAAGCCGAACCGCGCGAGGACGGCAGCCGCCGCACCCGCCGCTACGACATCGATATGACCAAGTGCATTTACTGCGGTTTCTGCCAGGAATCCTGCCCTGTCGATGCCATCGTGGAAGGGGCGAACTTCGAATTCGCCGCCGAAACCCGCGCCGAGCTGATGTACGACAAGGCCAAGCTGCTGGCCAACGGCGAACGCTGGGAGCCAGAGCTGGCCGCCCGCATCGCCGCCGACGCGCCGTATCGTTGAGGGGTAGACCGATGATGACCAAGTTCCATGGGGGGGCCGCATGATCCAGGCTCTCGTCTTCTACTTGTTCGCCGCCATCGCGGTGGCGAGCGGTGTGATGGTGATCTCGGCGCGCAACCCGGTTCATGCCGTGTTGTTCCTGATCCTGACCTTCTTCAACGCCGCCGGGCTGTTCCTGCTGAACGGCGCCGAATTCCTGGCCATGGTGCTGGTGGTGGTCTATGTCGGCGCGGTGGCGGTGCTGTTCCTGTTCGTCGTCATGCTGCTCGACATCAACTACCTGAAACTGCGCGAGGGTTTCCTGCAGTATCTGCCCACCGGCGGTCTGATCGGGCTGATCCTGCTGGTGGAGCTGGTGATGGTCTACGGCGGCTGGACACTGTCGCCCGAGGCGCCGCTCTCGGCCGCCACCCGCATTCCCGCCGCCTCGGCCATGAGCAACACCGATGCGCTGGGCCGTCTCATCTACACCCACTACATCTACCTGTTCCAGGCCTCGGGCCTGATCCTGCTGGTGGCCATGATCGGCGCGATCCTGCTCACCCTGCGCAAGCGCGAAGGCGTGCGCAAGCAGAGCATCTACCGGCAGAACAGCCGCACCAAGGCCAGTTCCGTCGAGATCCGCAAGGTTCAGAGCGGGGGAGGCATCTAAATGTTCCACATTGGTCTGGCCCATTACCTGACCGTCGCGGCGATTCTGTTCACCCTGGGGGTGGCCGGCATCTTCCTTAACCGACGCAACGTCATCACCATCATGATGTCGATCGAGCTGATCCTGCTCGCCGTCAACCTCAACTTCGTGGCCTTCTCCCATGCCCTGGGCGATCTGGTGGGACAGGTGTTCACCATGTTCATCCTGACCGTCGCCGCCGCCGAGGCGGCCATCGGGCTGGCCATCGTGGTGGTGTTCTTCCGCAACCGCGGAACGATCGCCGTCGAAGAAATCAATCAGATGAAGGGGTAGGCGGGCAATGTACGCTGCTGTTGTTTTCCTCCCGCTGCTGGGCGCGATCATCGCGGGCTTTTTCGGCCGCAAGATCGGCGACCGGGCCTCGCAAATCGTCACCTGCACCGGTGTCGGCCTTTCGGCATTCCTCTCACTGGCCATCTTTAACGAGGTGGTGCTGCAGGGCCATGTGGTGACCGTGCATGTTCTGAACTTCCTCAACGTTCAGGGCATCGATGTCTCCTGGGAACTGCGCTTCGACACCCTGACCGCGGTGATGCTGCTGGTGGTCAACTGGGTGTCGTTCATGGTGCATGTCTATTCCATCGGCTACATGCATCACGATCCCAGCGTGCCGCGCTTCCAGTCGTACCTGTCGCTGTTCACCTTCGCCATGCTGATGCTGGTGACGGCCAACAACCTGGTGCAGCTGTTCTTCGGCTGGGAGGGCGTCGGTTTGGCCTCCTACCTGCTGATCGGCTTCTGGCATGAGCGTCCCTCGGCCTCGGCCGCCGCCATCAAGGCCTTCGTGGTCAACCGTGTCGGTGACTTCGGCTTCGCGCTCGGCATCTTCGGCACCTTCATGCTGACCGGCTCGCTGGGCTTCGACGCCATCTTCGCCGCCGCTCCAGCCAAGGCCGCCGTGGTGTTCCACCTGTTCGGCATGGATGTGAACGCCATCACCGCCTGCTGCCTGCTGCTGTTCGTCGGCGCCATGGGCAAGTCGGCGCAGCTCGGCCTGCACACCTGGCTGCCCGACGCCATGGAAGGCCCCACCCCGGTTTCGGCGCTGATTCACGCCGCCACCATGGTGACCGCCGGCGTGTTCATGGTGGCGCGCATGTCGCCTTTGTTCGAATATTCCGATACCGCCCTCATGGTGGTGACCATCGTCGGCGCCTGTACCGCCATGTTCGCCGCCACCATCGGCTGCGTGCAGAACGACATCAAGCGCATCATCGCCTACTCGACCTGCTCGCAGCTGGGCTACATGTTCTTCGCCATCGGCGTGTCGGGCTATCAGGCCGGCGTGTTCCATCTCTTCACCCACGCCTTTTTCAAGGCCCTGCTGTTCCTGGGCGCCGGTTCGGTGATCCACGCCATGTCGGACGAGCAGGACATCCGCCGCATGGGCGGCATCGCCAAGCACATCCCGGTGACCACCGCCCTGATGTATATCGGCAGCCTGGCCCTGGCCGGCATCGCCCCCTTCGCCGGCCACTATTCCAAGGACGCCATCCTGGAAGCGGCCTGGGGATCGGGCACCCAGGTGGGGCATTTCGCCTACTGGATCGGCGTGTCCGCCGCCTTCCTCACCGCGTTCTACTCCTGGCGTCTCCTGATCCTCACCTTTCATGGCAAGCCGCGTGCCGACGAGCATGTGATGGCCCATGTCCATGAAAGCCCCGCCGTGATGATCGTGCCGCTGCTGGTGCTGGCCGCCGGCGCCGTGTTCGCCGGCTGGGCCGGGGCGGAATCCTTCGTGGGGGCCGGCCGCGAGCATTTCTGGGGCAAGGCCATCCTGGTGCTGGCCTCGCATCCGGCCATGGAAAACGCCGAGCATGTGCCCGCCCTGATCTCGATGCTGCCGGCCATCGCCGCGGTGTCGGGCATCCTGGTGGCCTATCTCTTCTACATGTTCGTCCCGGCGCTGCCGCGGCTGCTGGCCCAGGCCTTCCGTCCGGTGCACCTGTTCCTGCTGAACAAGTGGTATGTGGACGAGCTTTACAACTTCCTGTTCGTCCGTCCCGCCTTCTGGCTGGGCGAGGGTTTGTGGAAGGGGGGCGACGGCGCCCTGATCGACGGTGTCGGTCCCGACGGCGTGGCGGCTGCCACCCGCGATATCGCCCGCCGTTTCTCGGCGCTGCAAAGCGGCTACCTTTACCACTACGCCTTCTCCATGCTGACCGGCGCAGCGGTGTTCGTGACCTGGTATATTGTGAAAGTGGGCTGACGCGCGATGACTGACTGGCCTCTGCTCTCCATCACGACGTTCCTGCCCCTGCTGGGCGCGGCGTTTATCCTGACCATCCGCGGCGAAGAGGCCGCGGTGGCCCGCAATGCCCGGAACGTGGCGCTGCTCACCAGCCTGGCCACCTTCCTGGTGTCGCTGCTGGTGTGGGCGAACTTCAATCCCGCCTCGGCGGATTTCCAGCTGGTCGATCAGGCCCGCTGGCTGCCCGGGTTCGACATCAACTACAAGATGGGCGTCGACGGCATTTCGGTGCTGTTCGTGCTGCTCTCCACCTTCCTGACCCCGATCTGCATTTTGTCCGCCTGGGAGGCGGTGCAAAAGCGCGTGAAGGAATACATGATCGCCTTCCTGGTGCTGGAAACCATGATGGTCGGCATGTTCTCCTCGCTGGATCTGGTGCTGTTCTACATGTTCTTCGAAGGCGTCCTCATTCCGATGTTCGTGATCATCGGCGTGTGGGGCGGCCCGCGCCGCGTTTACGCCGCCTTCAAGTTCTTCCTCTACACCCTGCTGGGCTCGGTGCTGATGCTGTTGGCCATTCTGGCCATGTATCATGACGCGCACACCACCGACATCCAGGTGCTGATGACCCACAGCTTCCCGCGCGCCATGCAAACCTGGCTGTGGCTGGCCTTCTTCGCCTCCTTCGCCGTGAAGGTGCCGATGTGGCCGGTGCATACCTGGCTTCCCGACGCCCACGTGGAAGCCCCCACCGCCGGGTCGGTGATCCTGGCCGGCGTGCTGCTGAAGATGGGCGGGTACGGCTTCCTGCGCTTCAGCCTGCCCATGTTCCCGCTGGCCTCGCACGATCTGGCCGGGGTGGTGTTCACCCTGTCCATCATCGCGGTGATCTACACCTCGCTGGTGGCCCTGGTGCAGCAGGACATGAAGAAGCTGATCGCCTACAGCTCGGTGGCGCATATGGGTCTGGTGACCATCGGCGTCTTCACCTTCAACATGCACGGCATCGAAGGCTCGATCTTCCAGATGCTGTCGCACGGCGTGGTCTCGGCGGCGTTGTTCCTGTGCGTCGGTGTGGTCTACGATCGTCTGCACACCCGCGAAATCGCCCGTTACGGCGGCCTGGCCAAGAACATGCCGGCCTATGCCCTGGTGTTCATGTTCTTCACCATGGCTTCGGTGGGTCTGCCCGGCACCTCGGGCTTCGTCGGCGAATTCCTGGTGCTGATGGGCGCCTTCGAGGCCAACACCTGGGTGGCCCTGTTCGCCGCCACCGGCCTGATCCTGGGTGCCGCCTACATGCTGTACCTCTATCGCCGCGTCGTGTTCGGCAAGCTGACCAAGGACGACGTCAAGGCCATGCTGGATCTCAACTGCCGCGAAGTGCTGATGTTCGTGCCGCTGATCGTCATGGTGGTGTGGCTGGGCGTTTATCCCACCACCTTCCTGCAGCCGCTGCATGCCTCGGTGACCAAGCTGATCAATGACTACCAGCTCGCGCTGTCCGCCGCCAAGACGGTGTCGGTCGCGGTGCGCTGAGAGGGGAGGGGAAAGACGTGTCGGAGTTTCCGAATCTCGTGCCGGCCCTGCCGGAACTGTTCATGGCCGGCTCGGCCCTGGTGCTGCTGCTCGTCGGCGTGTTCGCCAAGAAGGATCTGACCGCCGGGCTATCGGCCCTGGCCGTGTTCGTGATGATCGTGGCCTGCGCCCTGGTGCCGGCGGCGGGCGCCGCCCACGCCGTCACCTTCAGCGGCCTGTTCGTGGTGGACGGCTTTACCGTCTTCACCAAGCTGCTGGTGCTGGTGGCGGCCGCCTTCGCCCTGGCCATGTCGGTGAACTGGCTGCACAAGGAGCGGGCCGAACGCTTCGAGTATCCCGTGCTGGTGCTGTTCGCCACCATCGGCATGATGATGATGATCTCGGCCAACAACATGATCTCGCTCTATCTGGGGCTGGAACTGCAGAGCCTGTCGCTCTACGTGCTCGCCGCCTTCCAGCGGGATAACGCCAAGGCCTCGGAAGCCGGTCTGAAGTACTTCATTCTGGGCTCGCTGGCCTCGGGCATGCTGCTTTACGGCGCCTCGCTGGTGTACGGCTTCGCCGGCAGCATCGGCTTCGACGATCTGGCCCATGCCTTCGCCCATGGCGCGCCCATCGGCGTGGTGGTGGGCGTGGTGTTCATCCTGACCGCCATGGCCTTCAAGATCTCGGCGGTGCCGTTCCATATGTGGGCCCCCGACGTCTACGAGGGCGCCCCCACCCCGGTCACCTCGTTCTTCGCGGTGGCCCCCAAGGTGGCGGCCTTCTCGCTGCTGGTGCGCCTGCTGATCGGCCCCTTCGGCGAACTGGTGCAGCAATGGCAGCAGGTGGTGATCTTCATCTCCATCGCCTCCATGCTCATCGGCGCCTTCGCCGCCATCAACCAGAAGAACATCAAGCGCCTGATGGCCTACAGCTCCATCGGCCATGTGGGCTACGCCCTGATGGGCCTGGCCGCCGGCGACGAGGCCGGGATCCGCGGCGTGCTGATTTATCTCTCCATCTACCTGTTCATGAATGTGGGCACCTTCGCCGTCATTCTGTCCATGCGCCACAAGGGGCGCGCCATGGAGAACATCAGCGATCTGGCCGGGTTGTCGAAAACCCATCCGGCCATGGCCCTGTGGATGATGGTCTTCATGTTCTCCATGGCCGGCGTGCCGCCGCTGGCCGGGTTCTGGGGCAAGTTCTACGTGTTCATGGCCGCCATCGACAAGGGCCTGATCACCCTGGCCATCATCGGCGTGCTGACCAGCGTGGTGGGCGCCTTCTACTACCTGCGCATCATCAAGGTGATGTATTTCGATGAAACCGTCGAAGTGCTGGACCGTGGCGTGGGCGCGGGCCTGGGCGTGATCATGGCGGTGAACGCCCTGCTGATCCTGGCCTTCAGCTTCGTGCCGATGCCTTTGATCTCCAGCGCCGGCGCCGCCGCCGCCGCCCTGTTCCGGGGCTGACGGCGGGACGGTTCCCGGTGTTGCGGTTTTTGTTGATGAAGAGTGCCCCGGATCCGTCCGGGGCGCTCTTTTTTTGTAAGGATGGGGAAAATGCAAGCCGTGCCGCCGCCCTTTCGCCTGCAGGCCTTCGACAGCCTGGACAGCACCAATGATGAAATCGCCCGCCAGGCCGCGCAAGGCGCCCCACCCAATCTGGTGGTGACGGCGGCCAGCCAGACGGCGGGGCGCGGACGGCGCGGGCGGAGCTGGGTTTCGACGCCGGGCAATCTGTTCTGCTCGTTCCTGCTGGAAGGGCGGGCGCGGGCCGACGAGGGGCCGCAGCTGGCCTTCGTCGCCGCCGTGGCCCTGCAGGAGGCGCTGTCGGCGCTGCTGCCGGCGGCGGCGTTCCGCTGTAAATGGCCCAACGATCTGCTGTGCCAGGGCCGCAAGATCTCCGGCATGCTGCTGGAGGCGGCGCGGCCTCATATCATCCTGGGCGTGGGGGTGAATGTGACCGCGGCTCCCAGCCCGGCCCTTTATCCCGCCACCTGCCTGCGCGCCCTGGGCAGCGGCGCCACCGCCGCCGAGGTGCTGGCCGGGCTGTGCGAGGCCCTGGCCCACTGGCATGGCCTGTGGCTGGAGCAGGGCTTCGCCCCCATCCGCCAGGCCTGGCTGGAGCGGGCCACCGGGGTGGGCGGCCCGGTAACGGTGCGCCTGGCCGACGGCGCCGAGCGGCCGGGCCGTTTCGCCGGTTTGGACGAAGGCGGCGCCCTGCTGCTGGAAGAGGCGGCGGGGATCACGCCGATCCTGGCGGGTGATGTGTTTTTTCCGAACTGAACTTGCGCGTTTAATAAGCGGTTACGACGGGCGGGGAATGGCGTAGGATGCCAGCCCGGTGCAAGCGGGGCCGGTCAAGGAGCCCAGCGCGCCGCGAGGATAGCGGAAAAGACGAGGACGTGAAGGAATGCTGCTGGCAATCGATTCCGGGAACACCAATATCGTGTTCGCCCTGTTCGACGGCGATAAGGTTCTGGGGGAATGGCGGTCCTCCACCGATACCAACCGCACCGCCGATGAGTTCGGCGTCTGGCTGACGCAGCTGATGGCCATGGAAGGCCTGACCCGCGAGGTGGTGACGTCCTGTATCATCGCCTCGGTGGTGCCGGCGGTGGTGTTCGCCCTGAAGACGGTGTGCCGCAAATATTTCGGCTGCGAAGCCCTGGTGGTGGGCGATGACGGGGTTAATCTCGGCATCGGCATCAAGCTGGACCGACCCGAGGAAGTGGGCGCCGACCGTCTGGTCAACGCCGTGGCGGCGCACCGCTCGTACCAGGGGGCGCTGCTGGTGATCGATTTCGGCACCGCCACCACCTTCGACGTGGTGGATGAGGCTGGAAATTACTGCGGCGGCGCCATCGCGCCCGGCATCAATCTGTCGCTGGAGGCGCTGCACATGGCGGCGGCCAAGCTGCCGCGGGTGGCCATCGGGCGGCCGCGCACGGTGATCGGCAAGGCCACGGTTCCGGCCATGCGCTCGGGCATTTTCTGGGGCTATTGCGGTTTGATCGAGGGTCTGGTATCCCGCATCAAGAAAGAATTCGGCCGGCCGATGACGGTGATCGCCACCGGCGGCCTGGCGCCCCTGTTCATGGATGCCTCCGACGTCATCCAGCATCTCGATCCGGATCTGACCCTGCGTGGTCTGCTGGAAATCCACCATCTGAACGAAGTGAAATGACCACAAACGAAGAATTAGTGTTCCTGCCCCTTGGGGGATCGGGTGAAATCGGGATGAACCTGAACCTTTACGGGTTCCGGGGTAAATGGCTGATGGTGGATTGCGGCGTCAGCTTCGGCGACGACAGCACGCCCGGCGTCGAGGTGATCATGGCCGATCCGGCCTTCATCGCCGAACGCCGCAAGGATCTGCTGGGCATCGTGCTGACCCACGGCCACGAGGATCATCTGGGGGCGGTGCAGTGGCTGTGGCCGCAGCTGCGCTGCCCCGTCTATGCCTCGCCCTTCACCGCCGCCCTGCTGCGCAACAAGCTGCACGAGGGCAATCTCAGCGGGCAGGTGGATCTGACCGAAATTCCCCTGGGCGGCAGCGTGAAGATCGGTCCCTTCGAGGTGGAACTGATCACCCAGACCCATTCGATCCCCGAACCCAACAGCCTGGCCATCCGCACCAAGGCGGGCACGGTGGTGCATACCGGCGACTGGAAGTTCGATCCGGCGCCGCTGATCGGCGCCACCGCCGATTTCGAGAAGATGAAACGCCTGGGTGATGAAGGCGTGCTGGCGGTGGTGGGGGATTCCACCAATGTGTTCACGCCGGGCAGCGCCGGATCGGAAGCGGCGGTGCGCGACAGCCTGACCGAGCTTCTGGGCCGCTATCGCGGCAAGATCGCCGTGGCCTGCTTCGCCACCAACGTGGCGCGGGTGGAAAGCATCGCCCTGGCGGCGGCCCGCAACGGCCGCGATGTGGCCCTGGTGGGGCGCTCGCTGTGGCGCATCGAGGCGGCGGCCCGCCAGACCGGTTATCTGAAGGATGTGCCGCCGTTCCTCACCGAGCATGATGCCGGGTATCTGCCCAACGATAAAGTGCTCTACATCTGCACCGGCAGCCAGGGCGAGCCGCGCGCCGCCCTGGCCCGCATCGCCGGCGATTCCCATCCCCACGTCACCCTGGGCAAGGGCGATGTGGTGATCTTCTCGTCGCGCATCATTCCCGGCAACGAGAAGGAGATCTTCCGTTTGCAGAACCGTCTGAGCCGTCAGGGGGTGGAGGTGGTGACCGAGAAGGATCATTTCATCCATGTCTCGGGGCATCCCGGCCGCGAGGAGATGCGCCGCCTGTACGAGCTGCTGCGTCCGGGCATTTCGGTGCCGGTGCATGGCGAAACCCGCCATCAGATGGAACATCTGGGGCTGGCCGAGGCCTGCGGCGTGCCGGAACGGTTGCTGGTGGAAAACGGCGACATGGTGCGCCTGGCCCCTGGTCCGGCGGAAATCGTCGATCATGTCGCCACCGGGCGGCTGGCCGTGGACGGCATCCGCCTGGTGCCCATGGACTCCGAGATCATGCGCAACCGCCACCGCATGCTGCACAACGGCAGCGCGGTGGTGACGGTGGTGCTGGACCGGGTGGGCCGGCTTCTGGGCGACCCCCAGGTCAGCGCGCAGGGCCTGCTGGACGCCACCCTGGAAGCCGATGCGCACGAAGCGGTGGTGGAGGCGGTGCGCGATGCCGTCAACGCGATGCCGCAGCTGGCGCGTGGCAGCGACGATGTGGTGAAGGAGGCCGCCCGCCTGGCGGTGCGCCGCCATTTGAAGAGCAGTCACGGCAAAAAGCCGCTGACCGAGGTGCATCTGGTGCGGGTGTGAGCGCATCCGGCCGGAAACAGTGAAAACCAGAGCAACGGGAGTATTTTCCATGATCGGCAAACTGAACCATGTGGCCATCGCCGTGCCCGACCTCGACGCCGCCGTGCGCACCTACCGCGACGTGCTGGGCGCCAAGGTGTCGGCCCCGGTGCCGCAGCCGGCGCACGGGGTGACCGTGGTGTTCGTGCAGCTGGACAACACCAAGGTGGAGCTGCTGCATCCCCTGGGCGAAAAATCCCCGATCCAGGGCTTTCTGGATAAGAACCCCTCGGGCGGCATTCATCATGTCTGCTACGAGGTGGCCGATATCCTGGCGGCCCGCGATCAGCTGAAGGCCAGCGGCGCCCGCGTGCTGGGCGACGGCGAGCCCAGGATCGGCGCCCACGACAAGCCGGTGCTGTTCCTGCATCCCAAGGATTTCAACGGCACCCTGGTGGAACTGGAACAGGCCTGATGAGCTGGTATTGTGATGTGGCGCCGGGCCATCCCTGGCACGGCCCCTATCACGACCGGGAATACGGCTTTCCCCTCTCCGGCGACGCGGCGCTGTTCGAGCGCCTGTCGCTGGAGGTGTTCCAGGCCGGTCTGTCGTGGCTGATCGTGCTGAAAAAGCGCCAGGCCCTGCGGACCGCCTTTTGCGGCTTCGATCCCGCGCGGGTGGCCGCCTTCGGCCCCGAGGATGTGGCCCGGCTGCTGGCCGATGCCGGCATCATCCGCAACCGCCTGAAAATCCTGGCGGTGATCGAAAACGCCCGCCGCCTGCTGCGGCTTTGTGACGAGCACGGCTCGTTCGCCGCCTGGATGGACCGCCAAGGCGAGATGGAGAGGGAGGGCTGGGTGGCGCTGTTCCGCCGCACCTTCAAATTCATGGGCGGCGAGGTGGTGGGCGAGTTCCTGATGAGCATCGGCCGCCTGCCGGGGGCGCACCGCCCCGATTGCCCGGTGGCGGCGGCCATCGCGGCGGCGCGGGCAGCGGCCCGCTGATCAGAAGCGGTGCGGCGGCCCGCTGATCAGAAGCGGTGCACCAGCAGGATGCGGCCGATATTTTCCTCGAAATGGGTGGCCACCAGGGTGCCCTGGTTGTTGTAGCCGTCGGCCGGGCTCAAGCGGACGAAATCATATTCGGCCTTCATGCCCCAGCGGCTGCCGGCTCCGAAGGGGACCTCCACCCCGGCGCCGACGATCAGGCCCGAGGCCAGCTTATCGTAGTTGGTTTCGGCGCCGTTGCTGTCGGGGCCGGTGCTTTGCACCTTGATCTGCCCCACGGCCAGGCCGCCGGCGATATAAGGCAGGAAGTGGCGGCCCACATCGTAGCCCAGGCGCATGCGCAAGGCCCCCAGCCAGGGATTGCTGACCTTGTTGGAGGCGGTCTGGCCGGGCGGCGTGCTGCTGCTGTCGCCGCTGTTGGCCATGACATCGGCCTCGACGCCCAGAACCACGTGATTGAACTGCTTGCCGTAGCCGAAGCCATAGCTGCCGGTAAAGCCGTTGATGGCGGTTGTGCCGTTGACGTCGCGTTCCTCCACATGGCCGAACCGCCCGCCCAGGCCGATCTGATCATAGACCCCGCCCCAGTGATCGGGGCTGAGGCTGAAGTTGGGCAGGGGCATGCCGCCCGGCAGACTGCCGGCCAGAACCGGACCAGAGGCCAGCAGGGCCGTGGTCAGGGTAAGGGCGGCCAGACGGGGAAGGCGTGACGGGACCATGAGGGGGCTCCTTTCGGGTTGTTCCGCCTGTCATACTCTTCCGGCGAAAAACCGCCAACAGGAATACGTTCTGGGAGGGGTTGGTTGACATCCTGTAACAGTCTGGGCACTCTCCCTCATCATTTCGGGTGACGACTTATGCTGTCTGCAAAAGCAAAATATGGCCTGAAGGCCATGCTGCACCTGGCCGAGCGGGAGGGGCAGGGCGGCGTGCAGGGCGCGGATATCGCCGCGACCCAGACTATTCCCAAGAAATTTCTCGATGCCATTCTGCTGGAGCTGAAAAACCAGGGGCTGCTCTACAGCAAAAAGGGCAAGGGCGGCGGCTATACCCTGGCCCGTCCGGCCGCCCGCATCACCGCCGGACAGATCATCCGCATTCTCGATGGTCCGCTGGCGCCGATTCCCTGTGTCAGTGTCTCTTCCTACCGTCCCTGCACCGACTGCGCCGACGAAGCCGCCTGTCAGATCCGCCGCGTTATGCAGAAGGTGCGCGACGCCACCGCCGAGATCCTCGATAACACCACCCTCAAGGAAATGATGGGGGAGCGCAAAGCCCCCCTGATCATGAACTACGATATCTGAGCCTTATACATGGCGTAATCGGCGGGTGGCTGCTCTCCATTTGGCAACGGGGTCGAGATAGACTTGCCCCAGGGAAAAGCCATGAAGGGAGAGCAGCCATGGTCGAGTATGTCGGATTGGACGTTTCGTTGAAAGAGACGAGCGTGTGCGTGATGGACGGGTCTGGCCACGTGC
>MLJW01000137.1_pt1 | contig 70958 bp, 65 predicted proteins | sample 888231 | NCBI WGS metagenome assembly MLJW01 (sample SAMN05788063, study PRJNA343431) | mine drainage metagenome | isolation source: sample collected from the inflow into an acid mine drainage treatment plant... | place: Germany: Lusatia, lignite mining district
CGGCCATCCCTGTGGGGACGACGCCGTCTTATGATGCGCGGGTCAAGCCCGCGCATGACGACAAGGGGGATGCCGCCCTGCGGACGACGACGAAGGGGCCATGGCGCCACAGTCCCTCCCTTAAGCCGTCTAGAAAGAAACCAGGTCAGGCGGCTTACCAGCAGTTTCATACCCGGTGGGTCCGCTCCGTCGGTGGCAACTGATACAGGACTCTGCGCCACGGCCCCTCCCTTAAGCCGTCTTGGCCGGGCTTGACCCGGCCATCCCTGTGGGGACGACGCCGTCTTATGATGCGCGGGTCAAGCCCGCGCATGACGACAAGGGGGATGCCGCCCTGCGGACGACGACGAAGGGGCCATGGCGCCACAGTCCCTCCCTTAAGCCATCTAGAAAGAAACCAGGTCAGGCCGCTTACCAGCAGTTTCATACCCGGTGGGTCCGCTCCGTCGGTGGCAACTGATACAGGACTCTGCGCCACAGCCCGTCCCTTAAGCCGTCTTTGCCGGGCTTGACCCGGCCATCCCTGTGGGGGGAGACGCCGTCTTATGATGCGCGGGTCAAGCCCGCGTATGACGACAAGGGGGGAAGCCGCTCTGCGGACGACGACAAAAGGGCCTCGGCACCACAGTCCCTCCCTTAAGCCGTCTAGAAAGAAACCAGGTCAGGCGGCTTACCAGCAGTTTCATACCCGGAGGGTCCGCTCCGTCGGTGGCAACTGATACCGGCCCACCATTGAAGTGGCTCGTTGGCCGGTCTCCAGCGAGCCTTGAGCGAGCGGCCAAGGCTTTCGGCTGCCGCCGCCCGGCGAGGGACGATACCAACCGGTCAATTCATTGGGCGGTTGGTATAAATCCGGCAGGCAAAAACGCCCGGACCGCCGGAGGTCCGGCGCCGGGCGCGGAATCTGGCAGCCTTAAAAAGGATCAGTGTTGCGGAACGTCTTCCGAGCCGTCGTCCCGCAGCGGGATGTCGGCATGGGATTCCACCTTGGACTTGTTCTTCGGCCAATAGGCCCACAGCACGATGGCGGTGAAGAACAGGACCACCCACACGGTCCACAGCGACCGCAAGGATTCCAGGGACCAACCCATCATGGGAAACACTCCTTGATCTTGATGGCGGAATCCCTCCGCCCGAAAACGCCGCATCATGGCAGCATTAGGGACAGAAGAACAGGACATCGTTGCGCCGCTGGATATGGCCGGTCTGCCAGGCGGCCAATCCCTGCCCCTGCGGCTTCATGGCCTTGCCGAAATAATAGCCCTGGCCGTAGCGCACATTATAAAGCCGCAGCAGGTTGGCCGTCTCCTGGCTTTCGATATGTTCGGCGATGGTGGCGATCTTCAGTTCGCGGCACAGATGGGCGATGGCGCGCAGGAACGGCAGGCTGGCGCCGGTTTCCACCGCTTCGCGCACGTAGCTGCCGTCGATCTTGACGTGATCCACCTTAAGGGCGCGCAGATAATGAAAGGCGGCGGCTCCGGCGCCGAAATCGTCCAGCCCCACCAGATTGCCGTGGCCGCGGATCTCCTGGATGACGCCGTTGACCACCTGCAGATCCTGGATGGCCGCCGATTCCGTCACCTCGAACATCAGCCGGCCCTTGAGGTCGGAGGCTTCGAGGATCATCCGCATCAGCCGCGCGGCGATGGCGGCGTTGGACAGCGAGCGGCCCGACAGATTGACGGCGAACTTGAGATTGGCATCGGCGCCCGGCCCCTGGCGCATGAAGGCGATGGCCCGGCCGAGGATGGCCAGATCAAGCTCGCCCACCAGGCCCAGATCCTCGGCGAAGGTGACGGTGCCGTAGGGCGACTGGTCGTTGCCGAAACGCACCAGCGCCTCGAAATGGTGCACGGCGCTGTTCCACAGATCGACGATGGGCTGGAAATGCAGGTCGAAATCGCCCCTTTCGATCATCGCGCGCACTTCGCGCATTCTGGCCACGGTGGGCGACAGGCGGCTGCCCGCCGATTTGGCCAGATCGGCCAGCGAGCCGCCGCCATCGGCGGTGAAGCGGTTCAGGGTGTACAGCAGGGCGTTGGTGGCCTCTTCCACCGAGATGTCGTCGCCGCCCAGGGGAATACTGGCCGACTGCGGCGTCAGGTTCAGTTTGCCGCCGGTCAGCGATTGGGCCAGATCGATGATTTTTGTCTGGATCTCCTCGGCCGAGACATCCTCGCCGTGGATGACGCCATAGCGGTTCTGACCGAAATCGGCGGCGCTTTCGCCGCCCAGCGAGCACTCCTGCAACTGTTCGGTGAAGCGGCCGATGAAGCGGGCCGAGCCTTCGGTGCCCAGGCTTTGGCGCAGATCGGCGATTTCGGGGATATCCAGCAGGGTCAGCTGCACCGCTTCGCCGGCGCCGTCGGGATTTTCCCGCAGCACGGTGCGGGCCATCCTTTCCAGCCCGTCCTTGTTCAGCAGGCCGTCGGGGCGGCGGGGCAGGGTGCCGGCCAGGGTGCCGCTGTGGGCCAGGGCCAGCAGCAGGGTCTCGGCGCGGTCGGGGTGGAGATAGCCGCTGACCGAGACCGGCGCCTCGGCCCCGTTTGGGGTAAGGGCGCTCAGCAGCACATGGCGCACGCGCTTCCCCGCCGCCATGCGGCGCAGGGCATTGGCGAGGCGGGCCCGATCGGCCGGGCGGATCAGCGCCTCCAGCCTGTCTTGCGGCAGCAGACGGGCGGGGCGGCCCACCAGCGACATGGCGGCGCCGATGGCGAAGAGGATCTGCCCGTCCAGGGTGGTTTCCAAAAGCAGATCGGCCGAGGCGAAGGCGAAGGCCACATAGGTTTTGGCCGAGCGCGGCAGATCGGGGCCGCGGCCATCGGGTGCTCCCGGCGGGGGCGTTTCGGCAGTGTTTGGCTCGTCCATGCTTTAAGACCGCTCCCCTGGATCCACCTGCGCGATCATAGGCCGCTCACCGGCCCCTGGCAACGGGGCTGGCCTGCCGGGCAAGGCCGGGGTATGCTGCTCCGTCTTGCCTGAAACCGAAGGGTTGTTTCCGTCAATGTCTGCGCAAAAGACCAGGCCGGAGGCATCGGGGGTCGGCATCCGCAATCCGGGGCGCCGCAACCAAAGGGTGTGCGTGATCGATGCCAACCCCAAGTTCCGCGCCGAGGTGGCCTCGGCGCTGCTGTCCTTCTACGAGGTGTCGGAACTGTGGGAACAGGGCGCCGCCCTGGAGGCCATCGCCTTCGATCCGCCCGCCGCCATCATCCTGGATGAAAACGTGACGCCGCGCGGCGGGCTGCCGCTGCTGCGCGAGATCTGCTGCGTGCCCGAGCTCGACCGTATTCCCGTCATCTGCACCGCCGCTCCGGAGCGGCGCGCCTTCCTGGCCGATGCCGCCCTGCTGGGGGTGCGCACCACCCTGACCAAGCCCTTCCGCCGCAGCCTGCTGCTGGCCGCGCTGTCGGCCGAGATCAACGGCAAGATCGAACGCAACTGGATCAAGATCGAGCCGGTGCAGCGGGCGGCGCTGCAAAAGACCACGGCGCTGTTCAACAGCATCGCCGACGCCATCGGCAGCGGCGAAAGCATGCCCTACGAAACCCTGCGCGCCGCCTGCGAGCCGCTGCTGCAGGCCATCGCCTCGGGGAACTACAGCCGCATTCTCGACGGCGTGCGCGATCACGACAACTACACCTATGTGCATTCGCTGCGGGTGGCGGTGTTCCTGTCGGTGCTGGGCCATGCCATCGGCCTGCGCGACCGCGATCTGTCGATTCTGGCCACCGGGGGCATGATCCACGATATCGGCAAGCTGTCGGTGCCGTCGCATATCCTCAACAAATCCGGCCGCCTGACCGACGAGGAATGGGCGATCATGCAGGGCCACGTGCCCCCCGCCGAGCGGTTCTTGCATCTGGTGCCCGATCTGCAGCGCGGCGCCCTGATCATCGCCACCCAGCATCACGAGAAGCTGGACGGTTCGGGCTATCCGCACGGCCTCAAGGGAGCGGAGCTGGACGATCTGACCCGCATGGCCAACATCGTCGATATCTTCTGCGCCCTCACCGACTGGCGCCCCTACAAGGAGGCGCTGGACCCGGAGCATGCCTTCTTCATCATGCGCCAGCAGCCCGCGCAGCTGGATCAGGGCCTGATGAAGGTGTTCCGCGAGGTGCTACTCGATACCGCCCGCAGGGGCTGAGGCCGGGCCGGGCCAGCCGCCGCCCAGGGCCACGGCCAGGGCGGCGCTGGCGGCCAGACGTTCCTCCTGGATCGAGAGCGCGGTCTGGCGCGCCGACAGGGCGGCGGCCTGGGCGGTGATCACCGTGGTATAGGGCTGGGTGCCGGCGCGGTACTGGTTCAGGGCCAGCCGTTCCGACAGGGTGGCGCTGTTCACCGCCCGCTGCTGGGCCTGGGCCTGCTCGGCCTCGCGGCCCAGGGCGGCCAGAGCATCCTCCACCTGCTGGAAGGCGGTCAGCACGGTCTGGCGGTAGCTGGCGATGGTGCCGTCGTAGGCGGCGCGGGCCTCGGCCACCTGGGCGGCGCGCAGGCCGCCGTCGAACAGGGTATCGCCGACTCCCGGCCCCAGCGACCACACCGAATGCGAGGCCCGCAGCAGAGTGTCGAGGGCGGTACCGGCGAAGCCATACGAGGCCGACAGGGTGAGATCGGGGTAATAGGCGGCCTCGGCCACGCCGATCTCGGCATTGGCGGCGGCCATGCGCCGCTCGGCGGCGGCGATGTCGGGACGGCGTTCCAGCAGGCGCGACGGCAGCCCCACCGGCAGCGACGGCACCACGGGCACCTGGGCGGCGGCGGCCAGGGTGAAATCGGCCGGGGCCTGGCCCACCAGCACGGCGATGGCATGTTCCAGCTGGGCGCGGCTCACCCCCACGGCGATGGCCTGGGCCTGGGTGGCCTTCAGCTGGGTCTCGGCCTGGGCCACGTCGCCCTGGGCCGCCACTCCGGCGGCATACTGGTTGCGGACGATCTCCAGGCTGCGGGCATAGGCGGCCACGGTGGCGTCGAGCAGGCGCTGCTGCTGGTCGGCGGCGCGCAAGGCGAAATAATCGGTGGCCAGGGCGGATTGCTCGGCCAGGCGGGCGGCGGCCAGATCGCCGGCGCTGGCCTGGGCCGAGGCCTCGGCGTTCTCGGCGGCGCGGCGCACCTTGCCCCAGAGATCGGGAACCCAGCTGGCGCTCAAGGCGGCGCTGCTGGTGGTGGAAAACAGCGGCTGCCCGGTGCTGTCGGTGCGGCTGCGGCTCTTTGAGGCATCGGCGCCGAGCGTGGGGAAGAAGCCGGCGCGGGCGGCGTCGGCGGCGGCCAGGGCCTGGCGCCAGGCCGCTTCGGATTCCTTGACGGTCTGGTTCGAGACCGCGACCTTCGCCTCCAGGGCCGAGAGCGCCGGATCGTGGTAGAGCGCCCACCAGGCGGTGCCGTCCACGGTCTGCGGCGCGGCCCGTTTCCAGCCGTCCAGCTCCTTGAAATGGGCCGGAACCGGCGCCGCCGGGCGCTGATAATCGGGGCCGACGGCGCAGCCGGCCAGCAGCAGGGCCAGGCCGGCGGAGAGGACGGCCGGGAAGAGGGGCTTAAGCATCATGGCTCTCCTGCCGGGGCGTGCGTCCGGCCCATTGGCGGAAGCGGTCGAGGTAAAGATAGACCACCGGCGTGGTGTAAAGGGTGAGCATCTGGCTGACGATGAGGCCGCCGACGATGGCGATGCCCAGGGGGCGGCGCATCTCGGCGCCCTCGCCCCGGCCCAGGGCCAGGGGCAGGGCGCCCAGGAGGGCCACCATGGTGGTCATCATGATGGGGCGGAAGCGCAGCAGGCAGGCCTGGTGGATGGCCTGGCGCGGCGTCAGGCCCTGGTTGCGCTGGGCGTCGAGGGCGACGTCGATCATCATGATGGCGTTCTTCTTCACGATGCCGATCAGCAGGATCACCCCGATCAGGGCGATGATGGTAAAATCGGTATGGCACAGCAGCAGGGCCAGCACCGCCCCCACCCCGGCCGAAGGCAGGGTGGAGAGGATGGTGACGGGATGGATATAGCTCTCGTAGAGGATGCCCAGCACGATATAGACCGCCAGCAGCGCCGCCAGGATCAGCAGCGGTTCGTTGCTTAACGACGACTGGAAGGCCTTGGCGGTGCCCTGGAAGCTGCCATGCACGCCGGGCGGCACGCCGATGCGGACCATGGTGGCGCCGATGGCGGCCACGGCGTCGTTCAGCGATACCCCCAGCGGCAGGTTGAAGGAAAGGGTGCTGGCGGCGAAATGGCCCTGGTGGTTGACGGCCAGCGGCGTGGTGCCGGGGCCGAAATGGCTGAAGGCGGCCAGCGGCACCATGGTTTCCGCCGCGGTGCTGACCGAGGCCCCGGCCGAGGCGGTGCCGTGCCCGGTGTTGGCCAGGGCGTTGGAGCTTTGATTGCGGGCGGAATCGGCGGCCACGCTGGCGGCGCTGCTGCCGGCGCCCCGGAGGACGGTGGTGCCGGCCACGGCGTTGGTGCTCTGGGTACCGCTGGGCAGCTGGGCCGAGGTGCTGACATAGAGCCGTTTCAGGCTGTCGGGGTTTTGCCAGTAGCGCGGCGCCACCTCCATGACCACGTGATACTGGTTGAGGGCGTTGTAGATCACCGAAACCTGACGCTGGCCGAAGGCGTCGTAGAGGGTGTTGTCGATCTGGCTGACCTCCAGCCCCAGCCGCGAGGCGGTGGCGCGGTCCACGGTGATCTCGGTCTCGAGGCCGGTATCCTGCTGGTCGGAATTGACATCGGCCAGCTGCGGCACATGCCGCAGCGCCTCGGTCAGGCGCGGCGCCCAGGTTTGCAGATCGGCCAGGCTGTCGGCCTCCAGGGTGTACTGGAATTCGGCCGGGCTGGGCCGCCCGCCCATGCGGATATCCTGGGCGGCCTGCAGGAACAGCGAGGCCCCCGGCACATGCGACAGCTTGCGGCGCAGCCGGGCGATGACCTGATCCGCCGACATCCGGCGTTCGGCCAGCGGTTTCAGGGCGATGAACAGGCGGCCGGAATTGGTCTGGCTGCCGCCGGTGAAGCCCACCACGCTGGCCACCGCCGGGTCGTTCTTGACGATGGTGGTGAACTTCACCAGCTTTTCGCGCATCAGCTGGAAGGAGATGCTCTGATCGGCGACGATGCCGCCCATGATGCGGCCGGTATCCTGCTGCGGGAAGAAGCCCTTGGGCACCACGGCGAACAGATAGATGTTGAGCCCCACCGTGGCCAGCAGGATCAGCATGGTCAGGCGGGTATGGCGGAGCGCCGCCTCCAGGCTGCGCCGGTAGCCCGCCTGCAAGGCCTCGAACCAGCGTTCGCTGAAGCGGTGGATGCGGCCTTGTCCCTGCTCTTGCGGGCGGCGCAGCAGGCGGGCGCACATCATCGGCGTGGTGGTCAGCGAGACCAGCAGCGACACCAGGATGGCCACCGACAGGGTGACGGCGAATTCGCGGAACAGCCGCCCGACGATGCCGCCCATCAGCAGGATGGGGGTGAAGACGGCGATCAGCGACAGGCTCATGGACAGTACGGTGAAGCCCACCTCGCGGGCGCCCCGCAGGGCGGCCTGGCGGCGCGGCATGCCGGCCTCGATATGGCGCATGATGTTTTCCAGCACCACGATGGCGTCGTCCACCACGAAGCCGGTGCCGATGGTCAGGGCCATCAGCGACAGATTGTCCAGGCTGTAGTCCAGCAGATACATCACGGCGAAGGTGCCGATCAGCGACACCGGCACCGCCACGCCGGGAATGAAGGTGGCGCGTCCGTCGCGCAGGAACAGGAACACCACCAGGATCACCAGCGACACCGAGATCAGCAGGGTCTGCTCCACATCGCGCAGCGAGGCGCGGATGGTGGAGGTGCGCTCCATGGCCACCGAAAGGGTGATGGCGGCGGGGATGGAGGCGCGCAGCTGCGGCAGGGCGTCCTCCACGTTCCGCACCGTCTGGATGATGTTGGCCCCCGGCTCGCGGAACAGGATCACCAGCACGGCGGGCTTGCCGTTGGCGAGGCCCTGGTTGCGCAGATCCTCCACCGAATCCTCGACGTCGGCCACGTCGGAGAGGCGCACCGGCGCCTTGTCGCGGTAGGCGATGACCATGTGGCGGTACTGATCGGCGTGGCTGGCCTGATCGTTGGTGTAGATCTGCAGGTGGCGCCCGTTCACCTCGATGGCGCCCTTGGGGCTGTTGGCGTTGGCCGAGGCCAGGGCGGCCCGCACGTCCTCCAGGCCGATGCCGTATTTGAACAGGGCGTTGGGGTTGATCTCCACCCGCACCGCGGGCAGCGAGCTGCCGCCCACCAGCACCTGGCCGATGCCGTTCACCTGCGACAGTTTCTGTTCCAGCACGGTGGCGGCGGAATCGTAAAGCTGGCCGGCGGTCAGGCTGTCGGAGGTCAGGGCCAGCACCATGATGGGGGCGTCGGCCGGGTTGACCTTGCGGTAGGTGGGATTGCTGCGCAGGCTGGTGGGCAGATCGGCGCGGGCGGCGTTGATGGCGGCCTGCACGTCGCGGGCGGCGCCGTCGATATCGCGGTCGAGGCCGAACTGCAGGATGACGCTGGTCGAGCCCAGCGAACTCGATGAGGTCATCTCGGTGACGTCGGCGATCTGGCCCAGATGGCGCTCCAGCGGCGTGGCGACGCTGGTGGCCATGGTGTCGGGGCTGGCGCCCGGCATGTTGGCCATCACCAGGATGGTGGGGAAATCCACCTGCGGCAGCGGCGACACCGGCAGCAGGAAGAAGGCCACCACCCCCAGCAGCGCCACCCCCAGGGTCAGCAGGGTGGTGGCGACCGGGCGGTCGATGAACGGGGCCGAGATGCGCATGTTACGCCTCGGCGTCGCTGGGATCGCGCCGTCCGCCCAGGCGGTCGCGCAGGCGGCGGGTCAGGGCGTCGAAGGCCAGATAGATCACCGGGGTGGTGAACAGGGTCAGGAGCTGGCTGACGATGAGGCCGCCGACGATGCTCACGCCCAAAGGCCGGCGCAGCTCCGAGCCGGTGCCGCTGCCCAGCATCAGCGGCAGGGCCCCCAGCAGGGCGGCCATGGTGGTCATCAGAATGGGGCGGAAGCGCAGCAGGCAGGCCTGATAGATGGCCTCGCGCGGGGATTTGCCCTCGCCGCGTTCGGCGTCAAGGGCGAAATCCACCATCATGATGGCGTTCTTCTTGACGATGCCGATCAGCAGAATGATGCCGATAATGCCGATGATGCCGAGATCCATGCGCATGGTCATCAGGGCCAGCAGCGCCCCCACCCCGGCCGAGGGCAGGGTGGAGAGGATGGTGACGGGATGGATGTAGCTTTCGTAGAGCACGCCCAGCACGATGTACATGGTGACCACGGCGGCCAGGATCAGCAGCAGTTCGTTGGCCAGCGACGACTGGAAGGCCATGGCGGCGCCCTGGAACACGGTGATCAGGCTGCCGGGCGGGGCCAGCTCGGCCTCGGCGGCCTTGATGGCGTTCACCGCCGCGCCCAGCGAGGTGCCGGCGGCCAGATTGAAGGAGACGGAGGCGGCGGGAAACTGCCCCAGATGATTGATCTGCAGCGGCGCCGGGCGCAGGCCGACCTTGACGATGGCCGACAGCGGCACCTGGCCGCCGCCGGACGAGGGCAGATAGAGGCTGCCCAGGCTGGCCAGGGTTTCCTGCTGGTCGGGGCGGGCCTCCAGGATCACCCGGTACTGGTTCGACTGGGTGAAGATGGTGGAGACGATGCGCTGGCCGAAGGCGTCGTAAAGGGCGTTGTCCACCGTGGCCGGGGTGATGCCGAAGCGGCCGGCGGTATCGCGGTCGATATCGATATAAACCGCCTCGCCCTGGTCCTGGGCGTTGGAGGAAACGTCGGCCAGGGCCGGCTCCTGGCGCAGGCGGCGCACCAGCTTCGGCACCCAGGCCGCCAGTTCGGCGGGGTCGGCGTCTTCCAGCATGAACTGGTACTGGGTGCGGCTGACGGCGGAATCGAGGGTCAGATCCTGCACCGGCTGCATGTAAAGGCGGATGCCGGGCAGATCGGCGGTTTCGGCCTGCAGGCGGCGGATGACGGCGCTGGCGTCGGCGGCGCGGCGGTCGCGCGGCACCAGGTTGATCAGCATGCGCCCGGTGTTCAAGGTGGTGTTGGCGCCGTCGACGCCGATATAGGACGACAGATCGGCCACATCCTTGTCCTGCATGATCAGGGCGGCCAGGGCCTGCTGGCGCCGGGCCATGGCCTTGAAGGAGATGGATTGCGGCGCTTCGGTCACCGCCTCGATCAGGCCGGTATCCTGCACCGGAAAGAAGCCCTTGGGGATCCAGACATAAAGCGCCGCCGTCAGGGCCAGGGTGGCCAGCGCCACGCTTAAGGTCAGGCGGGCATGGTCCAGCACCCAGGACAGCAGGCGGCCGTAGGCGGCGATCAGGGCATCGAAGCGGCGCTGCGCCCAGCGGTTGACCGCCAGCTCCTCGGCCGGCTGGTGATGGCGCAGCAGCTTGGCGCACAGCATGGGCACCAGGGTGAGCGACACCACGGCGGAAATGAGGATGGTCACCGCCAGGGTGACGGCGAATTCGCGGAACAGCCGCCCCACCACGTCGCCCATGAACAGCAGCGGGATCAGCACGGCGATCAGCGAGATGGTGAGCGAGACGATGGTGAAGCCGATCTGCTGCGATCCCTTCAGGGTGGCTTGCAGCGGGCTGTCGCCGGCCTCGATGAAGCGGGCGATGTTCTCGATCATGACGATGGCGTCGTCCACCACGAAGCCGGTGGCGATGGTCAGGGCCATCAGCGACAGATTGTTGACGGAAAAGCCGGCCAGATACATCACCGCGAAGGTGCCCACCAGCGACAGCGGCACCGACAGGCTGGGGATGAGGGTGGCGGGGATGTTGCGCAGGAACAGGAAGATCACCAGCACCACCAGGGCCACCGCCAGCCCCAGCTCGAACTCCACATCGGCCACCGAGGCGCGGATGGTGGCGGTGCGGTCGGCGATCACCGACACCTTGACCGAGGCTGGCAGGGCGGCGGTCATGGCCGGCAGCATCTTTTTGATGGTATCCACCACCTGGATGACATTGGCGCCGGGCTGGCGCTGGATGTTGAGGATGATGGCCGGGGTGACGTTCATCCAGGCCGCCAGCTTGCTGTTTTCGGCGCCGTCCACCACCCGGGCCACGTCGGAAAGCCGCACCGGCGCCCCGTTCTTGTAGGCGACGACGATGGCGTTGTAGTCCTTGGCCTCCTTCAGCTGGTCGTTGGCGTTGATGGAATAAGAGCGCATGGGGCCGTCGAAACTGCCCTTGGGGATATTGACGTTGGCATTGGCGATGGTGGTGCGCAGATCGTCGATATTGAGGCCGTAGGCGGCCAGGGCCTGCGGATTGGCCTGAATGCGGACCGCCGGACGTTCGCCGCCGCCGATGCTGACCAGGCCGACGCCGGGCAGCTGCGAGATCTTCTGGGCCAGGCGGGTGTCGGCCAGATCCTCCACCTGGGGCAGCGGCATGGATCTGGCGGTGACGGCCAGGGTCAGCACCGGCGCGTCGGCGGGGTTGACCTTGGCGTAGATGGGCGGCGCCGGCAGATCCGAGGGCAGCAGATTGCCGGCGGCGTTGATGGCGGCCTGCACCTCCTGCTCGGCCACGTCCAGGCTGAGATTGAGGCCGAACTGCAGGGTGATCTGCGAGGCTCCGGCCGAACTGGTGGAGGACATCTGCGCCAGGCTGGGCATTTCGCCGAACTGCCGTTCCAGCGGCGCCGTCACCGACGAGGTCATCACCTCGGGGCTGGCGCCGGGATAGAAGGTTTGCACCTGGATGGTGGGGTAATCCACCTCGGGCAGGGCCGACAGCGGCAGGAAGCGGAAGGCCACCGCGCCCACCAGCAGGATCGAGGCCATCAGCAGCGAGGTGGCGATGGGCCGCAGAACGAACGGGCGGGAAATGTTCATGACGGAGCGCGCTCCTGCCGGCGGCGGTTACGACCGGGCCTTATGGTGGGGGGCGGCGGCGGCCGCCGGTTTGCCGGCGGGCAGATCCTCGCTCAAGGGATGGGGGGCCACCTTGCTGCCCTCGCGCAGGCGGTCGGTGCCGTCCACCACCAGCCGCTCGCCGGGGGTCAGGCCTTTCAGCACCGCCACCCGCTCGCCCGCCGCCGGGCCCAGGGTAACGGGGCGCATGGTCACGGTCTCGTCGGCCTTCACCACATAAACGAAGGTGCCGTCCACGCCGCGCTGCACGCCGGCGGCGGGGATGACGGTGACGCCTTCCAGGGTGTCGAGATGCAGCACCACATTGACGAACTGCTGCGGGAACAGGGCTTCCTCGCTGTTGCCGAACAGGGCGCGCAGCTTGACGGTGCCGGTGGTGCTGTCGATCTGGTTGTCCAGGGTGTCCAGGGTGCCGTCGGCCAGTTTCACGCTCTGGGCGCGGTCGAAGGCCTCCACCGCCAGCCTGGCCCCGGCGCGCAGGCGCCGCGTCACCGCCGGCAGATCGTCCTCGGGCAGGGTGAAGACCACGCTGATGGGCTGCTCCTGGGTGATCACCACGATGCCGTTGCTGTCGCTGGTCTGCACATAATTGCCCTGGTCCACCTGCCGCAGCCCCACCCGGCCCGAAACCGGGGCGGTGATGTGGCAGTAGACGAGATTGAGGCGGGCGGTATCCACCTGGGCCTGATCGGTGGCCACGGCGCCCAGATACTGATCCACCAGCGAACGCTGGGTGTCGAGCTGCTGGCGGGCGATGGAGTCCTGGGCCACCAGGGTCTGATAGCGGGTCAGATCGAGGCGGGCCTCGCGCAGCAGCGCCTGATCCTTGGCCAGCTGGCCGCGATACTGTTCCAACTGGGCCTGATAGGGGCGGGGATCGATCTGGGCCAGGAAATCGCCGGCCTTCACGCTCTGCCCTTCCTTGAAGGCGATGCGGGTGAGCTGCCCGGCGATCTGGGTTTTCACCGTGACCGTGGCCAGCGGCGTGACGGTGCCGAGCTCGTTCAGCACCTGGGGAATGTCGCCGCGTTCGGCGGTGGCCACCACCACCGGCGTGGTGCCGCCGCCGAAGTGGGGGCGTCCGCTTTCCTTGCCGCTGGAATGGGTCAGCGCATAAACCCCGGCGCCCAGGGCGGCGACGACGGCCAGGGGCAGGATCAGACGCAGACGGGAGAACGCGGCGGCGGGCGGAGCGGAGGTCATGACAGGGTCCGTATGGGCATGGGGGCGTTCAGGCTTATACGCCGGAAACGCTGCCGGCTTACGCTCTTTTTCTGTGAAAACGCTTAAATATCGGACCTCCAGACCAGAGCGCCGTGGGCAGGTTGTCATCGGCGCGGTGGCGCGGCCGGACGGGGGGGGACGCCGACGAACGCCGACAGCCCCAGATGAACGCGGATGGATTTTTTCTTCATCCGCATCATCGGTGGCCGCGCCAGCGGCCTCTCTGTTCATCCGTGTTGCTCTTAAAACCTTGCCGGGGGTCAGAAGCCGGGAGGCGTTCCCTCGTCCTTGCGGCCCTGATCTCCAAGAACCGCGTTCTGTGCGGGGCAGGGCGTCACAAATGTGAATCAAAATTCACCATATGGCGGATTTCCCGGCGGCTTCTCCACTCCTGATGCTTAAGGCATGCGAAACTGCATGGGTGCGTTGCGATTTTGCAACAGGCTGTCACAAAATGGTGATGCGGCCGCCGGAAGACCGAGTCAGCGCTGGTCAAGCCTGTGCGAAAAGTCATAATCGGTTTCGTCAACCGCCCGTCAATGGCGGGCAAACGAAATGCGCTCAAGGGGTGAGCGCATGAACTGGGAGGAATTTTGATGAAGAAGCTGACTTGTGTCGCTTTGGCCGCTCTGGGTGTTGCCATCGCCGCCGGCTCCGCCAGCGCCGAAGAACTGTGGGATCCCCATCTGCGTGGCGTGGACGAAGGTCTGGCCGCCGGCGCCCTGCCGCCGCCCGGCGTCTACGGCGTTCTGGACAACTACTGGGCCGGGTATTCGGGCTACAACTCCTCGGGCCATAAGACCGACCTGCACCTGGACGCCCTGATCGAAATTCCGATCATTCTGTGGAACCCCGGCATCAAGGTGCTGGGCGCCGACTACGCCATGGCCATTGCCCAGGCCGGCGACTACACCAACGCCCGTGTCGGCAGCACCGCCCTTGGCGCTGGCCACTGGGGCACCTTCAACACCATCCTGGTCCCCGGTATCCTGTCCTGGAGCCTGGAGCACGATCTGCATGTCAAGACCGGCCTGACCATCTATGCCAATGACGCCAGCTCGTCGGCTGCCAATCCTCCGAGCGGCGGCGGCCTGGGTGCCGGCAACGGCTTCTGGTCGGTGCAGCCCGACTTCGGCATCAGCTGGCTGCATGACGGCTGGAACCTGTCGGCTGACATGCACTACACCTACAACTTCGCCGACTCTGGCTGGAAGCAGGCCGCGGGCGGTCCGAGCTACACCTACACGTCGGGCCAGGAAATCACCGGTGACTACACCGTCACCAAGACCATCGGCAAGTGGACTGCCGGTGTGGGTGCCTTCAGCCTGAATCAGATCACCGACGACAGCGGCTACGGCGCGGTGCTGAACGGCTGCGGCAAGAGCAACGGCTGTAAGGCCGTCAGCTACGGTGCCGGTCCGATCCTGGGCTACCAGTTCGGTGGCGTCAGCATCATGGGTCAGTACAGCCACAACATCTACACCGAGAACGATGTGGCGGGCGAAATGTTCAACGTTCGTCTGGTCGCTCCGTTCTAATCGCCCTCGGGCAGGAACGGGAAACGGCCGCCGGAGCAATCCGGCGGCCGTTTTCTTTTTCAGGTTGCGCAAAATGAAAGGGATTTGACTTAATTTTTTCTCTTCGCTCCTTTTCAATCCCCTCTCCCTGGACTAACTTTTGATATGGATATAAAGGACAGGTGCGCGGCTGGGCGCGCTTGAAAAAAACAGGGCTGGGTTGGCTCACCCGAACGGGAGCGGATAACACGCGATGCCTATTGTCTGGCGCGATGCCATGGCCATTGGAGCGGCTGAACTGGATGCGGACCACAAGAAGCTGGTTTCGCTGCTGAACGCCAGTGAGAAAGCCGTGGGCGAACAGGCCCTGGAAGTGGGGGCGCGGCTGTTCGAACTGGTGGCCGATTACGCCCAGACCCATTTTCAGCGCGAAGAAGTTTTCATGCTGTCCTCGGGGTTTTCCGGCTACGAGCGCCATAAGCGCCTGCATCAGGCCATGACCGATGAGGCCCGCCAGCTGTGGCGGGCCTATTTGAGCGCCGGCGAGGGGCCGGCCCGGTTACCGCATCTGGCGGCCCTGCGCGACATGCTGCGGCGCTGGCTGGCCGAGCATGTGCTGGGCGAGGATCTGCAGCTGAAGGCCCTGACCGGCAAGCGCATGCGCATCGCCGTTGCGCCCGGAGCGGCGCCGGTGGCCCCGCGCGAGGTGCTGTCGCGCCAGGTGGAGGTGCAAAAAACCACCGACGTGGTCTACGACCTGCCGCCCGAACTGGCGCATCTGCTGCGGCCGTTTTCCTGCGAGGTGCCGGAGCTGCCGCCGCCGGAAGGCGGGTTCACCTGTTTCGAGGATCTGTGCCGGGCCGCCATCCGCCATCGGATCGAGCGGGTGCTGGTGTTTTTCCAGCGCGGCAATCCGCAGGTGCGGCGCGCCCTGCCGCCGCCGTTTCTGGCCTCGGCCGAATTCGCCGGCAAATTCCACGCCGCCGTGGCGCAGCTGATTTTGCCGACCATCGTCTCCAGCCGGCAGATCAAGATGATGTCGACCAATATCGACTGCGCGGGGCTCGATACCGATAATTTCTGGGATATGCTGACGCCGATCCTGAAAGAGCACATCCTGGCCTGCTGGCGTTCCGCCTGGGATGATCTGCGCCTGCTGCCGGGCAAGAAGCCCGACGGCACCCGCATCTGGCAGGTGAAGGAGGAAACCCGCACCCTGCGGGCGCTGCTGGAACCCTCGGATGCCGCCGCCTATGATCTGCCGCGCATCGGCAACCGCGAGATCGATCTTTTCACCTCGCTGCTGGATACGGTGACCGACTGGTGGGGCCAGCTCAACCGCTGCTGGGACATCGTGGAGGATATTTACGAGCAGGAAAAGGATCCGCGCATTTTTCAGGACAAGGCGCGGGCGGGCGCCCTGCGAGACAATCTGCTGGCGGCCTTCGAGAAATTTCCCGAGCAGTGGGGCGATTTTCTGGTGCTGGCCTGCCACCGCATGTTTCCCCGCATCTCCAGCCTGTTCCTGGAGCGCTTCACCCACAATGTCGGCCATAACGAGGCGGAGCGGGAACTGCATCTGCCTTATACCGTGCGCTATCTGCGCCAGGTGCGCGGCCATCCCGGCATCCGTGCCGAGGAGGAGCGCCAGGAGGCGGACTGGCAGGCCGAAATGGAACAGTTGCGCCTTTATCTGAAGGGCCGGAACGGCGCATCCTGAAAGCGCTTTACCTGTGCCGGCGGGGCTGATACCTGATCAGGCGGGGGAACGCGGTAGGGGAGGCGGAGAATGCCGCCAAGAACTCTTCTGGTTGATGCCGATCCGGCGGCGCTGACCTCGCTGGCGCATCCGGGCGGCGACTGGTGGGCGGCCTTGGAAGCGGCGGGCGACGGCGCCTGGGCATGGGATCTGGACAGCGGCCTGATGGCCTGTTCCCGCTGCTGGCTGCAAGACTGCGGCTTTGCCGGGGAGGACCGGGGGGCGGCCGGACTTTTATGGCGCGAGCGCATTCATCCGGACGACCGCGAGGCGGTGGCCGCCGAGATCGCCGCGTTTTGCGCCGGCGAACGGGACACGTTCAGATCCGAACATCGGCTTGCGGCGGCGGGCGGCTATCGCCCGGTGCTGATGCGCGGGGCGGTGCTGCGGCGGAGCGCCGCCGGCCTGCCCGCCGTGCTGGCCGGCACCTTCACCGATCTCAGCGGATACCGCCGCCTGGAAGAGACGGTGCGCCAGCTCTCGGCCAGCGACCCTTTGACCGGCCTTCGCACCCGGCGCGCCTTTCTCGAGGCGGCGGAAGGCGAGAGGCGGCGGGTGCGCCGCCATGGCGGCGCGCTGTCGCTGATTCTGGCGGATCTCGATGGGTTCCGACGGTTCAACGATGCGTTCGGCCCCCAGACGGGGGATGCGGCGCTCTGCCGCGTGGCCCGCTGCCTGGAGGCCACTCTGCGCAAGACCGATACCGTCGGGCGCTTGGGCGGCGGCGAGTTCGCCGTTCTTTTGCCGGCCACCGAAGGCGCGCGGGCCGGCATGGTGGCCGAAAGTCTGCGCCAGGCCATCGCCGATTCCTCGGTGCCCGGCCCCGGCGGCGGCTCTGTGCGGATCACCGCCAGCTTCGGCGTGGCCTGTCTGGCGGCGCAAGAGGATGGCGTGGCCGAGTTGCTGCGGCGGACCGGCGCGGCCTTGTGCGACGCCAAGCGCCTGGGGCGCAACCGGGTGTGCCGCCCGGCGCCCTGATTTTCCACAAAAAAAGACCCCCCGGAAAATTTCCGGGGGGTTCCTAGTAACAGGGAGGCTTCACGTCTGGGAGACGTAGGGTCCGAAGACCCGAGATCGGGCAGGGCCCGAACAGAGAGGGTTTACCAGAAACCCGAAATCCGCCCGCACGCTGCGCGGCAACGTGCGGTGATCTCTTTGTAGGGGATTTTTCCGGGCCCGACTATGGATGATGCGGCATGGGCTCATGCGCTGTGCACATAGCGGCGGCGTTCAGCGCCGATTTTGCCGCCGTTGCCCGCCCTTTGGGCAGGGCGGGGCGGTTCAGAAGTTTTGCACCACCTGCTGGGCGGCGATCTGCTCCGACTGATCGGTGATCTTCTTGATCAGAAAGTCGCGGAACACGGCGATACGCTTGGAGTGGCGCAGTTCCTCGGGGTACACGAAATAGGCGTCGAAGCTGGGGCCGCGCAGTTCGGGCAGGATTTCCACCAGATTATCGGCCTCGCGCGAGAAGTAGTCGGGCAGGGCGCCGATGCCCAGCCCGCTTTGCACGGCGCGGAAGATACCGTAGATGTTGTTGACCTTCAGCACCGGGCGGCGCGGCGATTCCGGCTGGGCGCCGGCGTCCAGCAGCCAGTTGACGTTGCCCACCGGCGGCCGGCAGTCGTCGCCGTAGATGATGATGCGGTGGTTGTCCAGTTCCTCGATGGTGCGCGGCACGCCGTGCCGCTTCAGATAGTCGGGGGCGGCATAGACGTTATAGTGCATGGGCATCAGATGGCGCTGCACCAGATCGGGCTGGCGCGGCGGCATCATGCGGATGGCGACATCGGCCTGGCGCATGGCCAGATCCAGTTCGCCATCGTCCAGCACCACGCTCATCTGAATATCGGGATAAAGCTCCAGGAACTCCCGCACCCGGGGGGTCAGCCACAGGGTGCCGAAGGCGACGGTGGTGGTGACTTTCAAGGGGCCTTGCGGGCGCTCGCGGCTTTCCGACAGCTGCGCCTCGGTCATGGCCAGCTTGGCGAACACGTCGCGGGCGGTGCGGAACAAAAGCTCGCCCTGTTCGGTCAGGATCAGGCCGCGGGCATGGCGGTGGAACAGCGGCACGTTCAGGCTTTCTTCCAGCGCGCTGATCTGGCGGCTCACGGCCGACTGGCTGAGGTTGAGCGCTTCGCCCGCATGGGTGAAGCTGCCGGCCTCGGCCACCGCATGGAACACCCTTAACTTGTCCCAGTCCATTCTTTATCCAGTCGCGGGCCGATCCATATGGCGTGAAACACCGCGCCGGACAGCGGCCCATCTGTCCCGGAGCGGAAATACTCCGGGACCATTCTGCCGTGACTTACGCGCCGTGTCCATGCCGGGTGAGAAAGCGGTCGGCTTCCAGGGCGGCCATGCAGCCGGTGCCGGCGGCGGTAACGGCCTGGCGGTAGATCTTGTCCTGCACGTCGCCGGCGGCGAAAACGCCGGGTACGCTGGTCTGGGTGGTGCCGGGCTGGGTGACGATGTAGGACTCCTCGTCCAGCACCAGCTGGCCGCGGAACATCTCGGTGTTGGGCGAATGGCCGATGGCGACGAACAGGCCGTCGATGGGCAGTTCGGACAGGGCGCCGGTCTTCACGTTCTTCAAACGCACGGCGGTCACGCCGGGCGGGGTGTCGTCGCCCAGGATCTCGTCCACCACGCTGTCCCATACCACCGAAACGTTGGGCAGGGCGAACAGGCGGTCCTGGGCGATCTTTTCCGAGCGCAAGGAATCGCGGCGGTGGATCAGGGTGACCTTGGCGGCGATGCCGGCCAGATAGATGGCTTCCTCGACGGCGGAATTGCCGCCGCCCACCACGGCCACCTCCTTGCCGCGGAAGAAGAAGCCGTCGCAGGTGGCGCAGGCCGAGACCCCGAAGCCCTGGAACTTCTGTTCGCTGTCGATGCCCAGCCAGCGGGCGGTGGCGCCGGTGCTGATGATCAGGGTGTCGCCGCTGTAGGTGTCACCGGAATCGCCCACCGCCACGAAGGGGCGCTTGGAGAGATCGACGCTGACGATGGTGTCATAGAGGAATTCGGTGCCCACATGCTCGGCCTGGGCCTGCATCTGCTCCATCAGCCAGGGGCCCTGCACCGCCTCGGCGAAGCCGGGATAGTTCTCGATATCGGTGGTGATGGTCAGCTGGCCGCCGGGCTGCAGGCCGGCCACCAGGATGGGCGACAGGTTGGCGCGCGCGGCATAGATGGCGGCGGTGCAGCCGGCCGGACCGGACCCGAGGATGAGAACCTTGCTGTGATGGCTGGCCATGACGGTGTTCCTGCGAAGCGGAAAGGGGCGTGACGAAAAGGGGCATGCCCGAAGGGGGCGGGCGAACCGGGCCCCCCTCGCGCATGGGATCAGGCGATCTTACAGGCTCTTGCCGTGTTCGGCCAGATAGGCGGCAACGCCATCGGGGCTGGCGGTCATGCCGGCCTGGCCCTTCTGCCAGCCGGCGGGGCACACCTCGCCATGTTCCTCATGGAACTGCAGGGCGTCCACCAGGCGCAGGGCCTCGTCCACGTTGCGGCCCAGCGGCAGGTTGTTGATGTGGGCCGACTGCACCACACCGGCCTTGTCGATCAGGAAGGTGCCGCGCAGGGCCACGCCGCCCGGCAGCAGCACGCCAAAGGCGCGGGCGATGTCCTTGGTGAGATCGGCCACCATGGGGAACTGCACATTGCCCAGGCCGCCCTTTTCCACCGGGGTGTTCTTCCAGGCCAGGTGGGTGAAGTGACTGTCCACCGACACCGCCACCACCTTGACGCCCTTGGCGGCGAAGGCGGCCAGACGATGATCGTGCGCCAGGATTTCCGAGGGGCAGACGAAGGTGAAGTCGAGCGGATAGAAAAACACCAGACCGTAAGACCCAGCCAGATAGCTCTTCAGATTGAAGCTGGGGTCGATCTCGTTGTTCGGCATCACGGCCGGAGCGGTGAAGTCCGGGGCGGCCTGGGTCACGAGCGTGGCGGGGGTGGTCATCGGAGTGCTCCTTCGAAGAAACGGAATGGGGCCAATGTAAGCACGCCTCCGGGGCTCTGCAAGTTTCAACGATTATAAGCTGAGGCGGATGTCGCTAAAAAATAATGATATTCCCGGATATTGGCGGCTTTTGGGAAAATGGTCTGCGCCATAAAATTTCAGCAGGGCGCGGCGCGGGGGCGCGATGGCCGAAAGAAGACTTGGCGAGAGGCGGGGGTTTGCGTAATATAATTACCAGCCCATGGTTTTATCCCGGAGTATCCCCCCTATGCAGCGGGTCAAGCTTGACCGCATCGATCGCCGCATTTTGCACGATCTGCAGGCCGATGGCCGCATGACCAATGTCGATCTGGCCCGCCGGGCCGGGATTTCCGCTCCGCCCTGTCTGCGCCGCGTGCGCGCCCTGGAAGAGGCCGGCTATATCCGCGGCTATCATGCCGATGTGGATGCGGTGGCGCTGGGCTTCAATGTCACGGTGTTCGCCCATGTCGGCCTCAACAGCCAGGCCGAGGCCGACCTCAAGGCCTTCGAGGATCTGGTGCTGGCCTGGCCCGAGGTGCGCGAATGCTCCATGCTGGCCGGCGAGACCGATTTTCTGATGAAGGTGGTGGCCGAGGACTGGGATTCCTACCAGCGCTTCCTGACCACCAAACTCACCGCCGCCCCCAATATCAGCCATGTCAAATCGGCCCTGGCCATCCGCAATTCCAAGCATCAGCCGGGTGTGCCCATTGTTCTGGACGAGGGCGACGGCCCGGCCGAGGGCGGGGAATAAAATTTCCGCACCGCAATATAAGAAAAAGCCCCGGCCGCGAGACCGGGGCTTTTTTGATCGCGCCACGGGCGGCTATTCGGCGGCCTTGCGGATACCGAGATTGGCCCAGATATCCACCAGGGCCGCCACCAGGCGGTCCATCATGGCGTCGTCGTGCAGGGGCGAGGGGGTGATGCGGAGCCGTTCGGCGCCCTTGGGCACGGTGGGATAGTTGATGGGTTGCACATAGATGTTGTGGCGGCGCAGCAGGTCGTCGGAGGCCTGCTTGCACAGGGCGGCATCGCCCACCATCACCGGCACGATATGGCTGACCGAGGGCAGCACGGGAATGCCTTCGGCGGTCAGGCGGGCCTTCAGGGTGGCGGCCCGTTCCTGGTGGCGCAGGCGCAGCTCGTTGTGGCGGCGCAGATGGCGGATGCTGGCCAGCGCTCCGGCGGCGATGGCCGGCGGCAGGGCCGAGGAGAAGATGAAGCCGGGGCCGAAGCTGCGCACGAAATCGCACAGGGCGTGCGAGGCGGCGATATAGCCGCCCACCACGCCCACGGCCTTGGCCAGGGTGCCCTGCACGATGGTGACGCGTTCCAGCACGCCGTCGCGCTCGCACACGCCCGAGCCTTCCTGGCCGTACATGCCGACGGCATGCACTTCGTCGCAGTAGGTCATGGCGCCGTATTTTTCCGCCACGTCGCAGATGGCGGCCAGGGGGGCGATGTCGCCATCCATGGAATAGACCGATTCGAAGGCCACCAGCTTGGGCGCCGCCGGATCGGCCGCCGCCAGCAGCCGTTCCAGGTCGGCCACGTCGTTGTGCTTCCAGATATGGCGGTGCGCCTTGCCGTGGCGCATCCCCTCGATCATCGAGTTGTGGTTGAGGGCGTCGGAGAAGATCAGCAGGCCGGGGATGGTGTTGCCCAGGGTGGACAAGGTGGTGTGGTTGGCCACGTAGCCCGAATTGAACAGCAGGGCCGCTTCCTTGCGGTTCCAGCCGGCCAGTTCCTCTTCCAGCAGCACGTGGTAATGGTTGGTGCCGGAAATGTTGCGGGTGCCGCCGGCCCCGGCGCCACAGGTCTGCACCGCCTCGGTCATGGCCCGGATCACCTCGGGATGCTGGCCCATGCACAGATAGTCGTTGCTGCACCACACGGTCACGTCGTGCACCTGGCCGTCGCGGTAGTTCTTGGCCATGGGGAAGGCGCCCGCCTGCCGTTCCAGATCGGCGAAAATGCGGTAGCGGCCTTCCCGTCGCAGATCGGCGATGCGGTCGGCGAAGAACTGTTCGAAATTCATTGGCATCCTCACTTTCGCGCCCCGGAAGACGGCGGCCTGCGCGGACGGCAGGCGCAGGGGGCGCTCCAACGGCGAAGATCGTACTCATCCGGGCCTTCGGGCGCAACCATCACAGCCGGAGCGATGCCAGGGATATTACGTTTCGCCGGGCGGCAAGGACTTCACCTTGATCAAGCCGCCGTCAGGGGCGGGTATGCGGCTTCAGCCGATAGGCATAGACGAAGACGTGATCCAGGGTTTCGGGGCGGGTGCCGCCCCGGGTATGGCGCACGGTGCGGAAAAACTCGGCCACCTCGCCGGCCTGCAGATCATCGGGCGCCTTGCGCGAGATCCAGGCGTCGCCCGAAGATTGCAGGCGGTGCACGGTGAACAGCTGATGCTTGGGGCGGTCGGTCACCCCCACATACCATTCGGTAAAGACGCCGCCGTTGGCGGCCATGTGCGCCTCGAGATCGGCGATGATGGTGCTGCGGCTTTTTGCGGCCATGATGCCTTGATCCTCCCTTGCCACCCGGCATGCCGGGCCCCGCCCCAGAATGCGGCCTTATCCCTTTATAAAGTCTTACGGCGCGCTATGATGGAGGCTAAAGTCGGTCGAGGCGGAGAAACGCGATGTCTTTCAAGGATGTGCTGGTGTGTGTCGAGGATCTGCCCAGCGATGAGGCCACCCTGGAGGTGGCGGTGGGGCTGGCCCGCAGCTTTGGCGCCCATCTGGTGGGGCTGCATGTGCGGCTGCTGGCGGAACTGCCGCCCTTCATCATGGCGGAATATGGCGGGCAGATCACGCTGATGCAGGACCGTTTGGCGCTGGAGGCCTCGGATCGGGCCAAGGCGCGCTTCGAAGCCGCCCTGGCGGCGGGCGGCATCACCGGCGAATGGCGCGATGTCGCCGGCAATCCCTTGCGCGAGGTGCCGCTGCACGCCCGTCATGCCGATCTCACGGTGATCGCCCAGCGCAACCCCGAGGAATGGAGCGAGGACGGCCTGGTGGACCAGCTGCTGCTGGATGCCGGGCGGCCGGTGCTGGTGGTGCCTTATGTGGGCCGCTACCCCGCGGTGGGGCGCCGCGCCCTGGTGGCCTGGAACGCCGGGCGCGAGGCCGCCCGCGCCGTGGCCGACGCCCTGCCGCTGCTGCGGCGGGCCGAGCGCACCCTGGTGGTGGCCCTCAATCCCCGCGCCGTGACCGGCAGCCACGGCGACGTGCCGGGCGCCGATATTGCCGCCCATCTGGCCCGCCATGGCGTGTCGGCGCAGGCGGAAAGCCTGCAGGCCGAGGATGTGGCCCTTGGCGACATGCTGCTGTCGCGCGCCGCCGACGAGGACGCCGATCTTCTGGTGATGGGGGCCTACGGCCATTCCCGCATGCGCGAGCTGGTGCTGGGCGGCGTGACCCGCCATGTGCTGGATCATATGACCCTGCCGGTGCTGCTGTCGCACTGAAACCGGGCGGTATCAGCCCCGCTGCCGGGGGTCGAGGCGCTGCTGCAGGCCGTCGCCCAGCAGATTGAAGGCCATCACCGTCAGAAAGATCATCGCCCCCGGCCATACCGCCAGGACGGGGGCGGTGAACAGCAGCTGCAGGGCGCCGTTCAGCATGGTGCCCCAGCTGGCCAGCGGCGGCTGGATGCCCAGGCCCAGGAACGACAGGGCGCTTTCCAGCAGCATGATGTTGCCCACCGACAAGGTGGCGGCCACCACCAGGGTGGGCAGGGTGTTGGGCAGGATGTGGCGCAGCATGATGCGGCCCGGCCCCAGGCCCAGAGCCTGGGCCGAGCGGATGAAATCCTGCTGTTTCAGCGACAGGGCGGCGGCGCGCACCAGCCGGGCCACCGTGGTCCAGCCCACCAGGGCGATGATGACGATGATACGCCCCGCCGCGGCGCCGGCCCCGCCCAGCAGCGCCGGCGGCAGGCCCAGTTTGGCGGGATCGAGGGCGCCCAGCACGATCAGCAGCGGCAGCAGCGGCAGGGCGATGACCCCATCGGTCAGGCGCATCAGCAGAGCGTCGGCCCAGCCGCCGTGGGTGCCGGCCACCAGGCCGATCAGGGTGCCCAGCAGGGCCGCGAGGCTGGCCGCCGACAGCGCCACCAGCAGCGACACCCGGCCGCCCCGCAGCAGCCGGGCCAGCAGATCGCGGCCCAGATCGTCGGTGCCCAGGAGGTGGGCCGCCGAGGGCGGCAGCAGCATGGCGGAAAGATCGATCTGCTCGGCGCTGACCCGCAAGGCGCTTTCCAGCCAGGGCGCGGCGGCGGCGGCGAGAAGCAGCGCCAGCAGCAGGCAAAGGCCGACACGGGCGGCGGCGGGCAGCGGGCGCCTCATGCGGCGCGCACCCTTTTATCCAGAAGGCCGTGCGCCAGATCGGCGGCCAGAGTGCCCAGCAGGGTGGTCAGGGTGGCCAGCAGCAGGGCGGCCAGGGCCAGGTTATAGTCGCCGCCCAGCACGGCGTCGTAGATCAGTTTGCCCATGCCGGGATAGGCGAACACCGATTCGGTGACCAGAACCCCCGAGAACAGCCCGCCGAAATCCAGCGCCAGCACGGTGCAAAGCGGGATCAGGGCATGGCGCAGGCAGTGGCGCAGCAGCACCTGCCGCCACGACAGGCCCTTGGCCCGGGCGGTGCGCACCCAGGGTTCGCGCAAGGCGGCGCCCAGGGCGGCGCGGCTGTAGCGCAGATAGGGGCCGAAGCAGCCCAGGGCCACCGTCAGGGTGGGCAGCAGCAGGTGGCGCAGGCGGTCGGCCAGATCGCCGCCGCCCACGGTTTCCACGCCGGAGGCCGGCAGCCAGGCCAGATCGACGGCGAACAGCATGATCAGCAGCAGCCCCAGCCAGAACATGGGCAGGGAAATGGTGGCGAAGGCCAGAAGATTGAGGGCGCGGTCGCCCCAGCCGCCCTGGCGCAGGGCGGCCACGGCGCCGCAGGGCAGGGCCAGCAGCAGCCCCAGCGACAGGCCGCCGCTCATCAGGGTCAGGCTGTTGCGCAAGGCCGGGGCCAGGGTGGCGGCCACCGGCAGGGCCGACAGGCGGGAATAGCCGAAATCGCCCGACAGGGCCCGGCCCAGCCAGACGAGATAGCGGTGCGGCAGCGGCTGGTCGATGCCGTAAAGCGCCTTGAGGCGGGCCACGTCCTCCGGGGTCATGCTGGGCGAGGCGGCGGCCATCATCTCCACCGGATCGCCCGGCATCAGCCCCATCAGGGCATAGACCAGGAACGACATGACCAACAGAACCAGGGCGCCCTGGACCAGCCGCAGCAGCAGGTGACGCGTCATCAGGCCGGCAGCAGCCCCTCGGCCTTCAAGGCCGCCTGAACGCAAGGCCGCTTGCCCACCCGGGCCAGATAGCCTTCCAGGGCCGGCCACTGGCCGTAATCGAATCCCAGGCGCGGCAGCCACGACAGCACGGTGAACAGATAGGCGTCGGCCACGGTGAAATCGGGCCCGACGATGAAGGGGTTGGTGCCCAGGCAATCGTTCAGCCACGATACCCGCAGGGTCAGGGTATCGTGCGCCGCCTTGCGCACCGCCTCCGGGGTATGGGGGTTGAACAGCGGGCCGCAGCCCTTGTGCAGTTCGGTGGCGATGAAGAACAGATATTCCACCACGGCGAAATAGGCGTCGCTGCCGGCGTCGGGCAGGATGGCCTTGTCCTTGGCGTGGGCGCCGACCCACAGCAGGATATGCCCCACTTCCGTCAGCACGCGCTCGTTGTCCAGGCGCAGGGCCGGCACATAGCCGCGGGCGTTGACGCGGCGGTAATCGATGCCGCTTTCGGTGATCTTGCTCTTCAGATCCACCTTTTCCATCTCGAAGGCCTGTCCGGCTTCGCGCAGGGCGATATCCACCGCCAGCGAACAGGCTCCCGGATAATAGTAAAGCTTCATGCCAAGCCTCCTTGAAGTCTCCCGGAGCGCCGGGAGCACTTCAAGAATAAAACATCATTTTACTTGTTTAACAAACCAGTTTTCCACCCAGAGGGTGGTTGGATACTGATCGCCTGTCGGTTCCACTCCATCCAGCCAGGCCGGCAGCACGAAGGGATCGGAGCGGAAGGTCAGGGGCAGGGCGGGCAGATCCTCGGCGTAAAGGGCCTGCAGCTGCCGCCACAGGGCGCCGCGTTTGTTTTTGTCCAGTTCCACCTCGATGGCGTTCAGCAGGGCGTCCATGCGGGGATTGCGGTAGCCGGTCACGTTCTCGCCGGCGAAATTATTGTCGGGGCCGGGCACCATGTCCGAGGCCAGCATGGCGCGCGGCACGCTTTCCGGTGCCGAAATCCAGGCGAACATGGCGGCGCCGGGAAAGGCGTGGCGCAGTACCGACTGGCTGAAGAATACCCGGGCCGGCTGGTTGCGGATGGAAACGGCAATGCCCAGGCGCCGCCATTCCTGGCGCACCACCATCTCCATCACCTCGCGGTTGCGCAACCCGGCGGTGGTCATGATCTCGAAGGCCAGGGGCTGGCCCCGGGCGTTGCGGCGCAGGCCGTCGGGGCCGGTTTTCCAGCCGGCGTCGTCGAGCAGGCGGGCGGCGGCGGCGGGATCGTAGGCGTAATGCTTCACCTTGGGATCGTAGCACCAGTCCAGCGGGTTGACCGGGCCGTCGGCCACCCGCTGATGATCCTGGAAGATCTGGCGCATCATGGTTTCGCGGTCCAGGGCCAGCAGCAGGGCCTGACGCACCCGGCGGTCGGCCAGGATGGGGTTGTCGAGATTGAGGGAGATGTGCTCGTAGGACAGGCCGGGCTTGTAGATCACCCGCCATTCCGGGCGGTGGCGGGTCTGGAAGGCCAGGGCGGCGTCCAGGGTGAAGCCCACCTCGCCGGCGATCATGTCCACCCCGCCCGAAAGCAGGGCCGCCTCCAGGGCCGGGGTGCTGTCGATGCTCCGCACCACGATGCGTGCGAAGGCGGGTTTCCTGCCCCACCAGGTGGGGTTGGGCTCCAGCACCACATACTGGCCGCGCACCACCTGGGTGATGCGGTAGGGGCCGAAATAAAGGCCGGGATTGGTGGTGTCGGTATCGTAAAGGCTGCGGGTGCGGTACTGGGCCGGATCGGTGAAGGCGCGGGTTTCCAGATGGGCGGGCAGCAGCTGGAAATCGTTGATGGCGTTGTAGTCGAAGGTCAGGCGGCTGACATGCAGGGTGAAGGTTTTGTCGTCCTTGATGTCGATGGCGCGGATGCGGCGGAACATCTCGGCATCGGCAATGCCCGTGCGCGGATCGCGGCCCACCTCCCAGGTGAATTTGACGTCGGCGGTGGTCACCGGCACGCCGTCGCCCCAGGTGGCCTTGGGCTGAATGGTGTAGGTGATGGCCACGCCGGGCCGGCCATCGGGCCCGGTTTCCTTGACCGCCAGGCCGTTTTCCAGGGTGGGCAGGCGGGTGCACAGCATGCAGACCAGCCGCCAGTGGCTGTCGTAAACGGTGAAGGGCCGCAAGGCCATGCCCAGCACGTAGCTTTTGGCCACCATGTTTTCGATCAGCGGATTGAAGTTGGAGGGGAACTGGCTGAGGCCGATGGTCAGGACGGTGTGCGGGGCGTCGGCGTGGGCCGCCGGGGCCAGCAGGGCGCCGGCCAGGGCCAGAACCAGCGAAAGACGGCGGAACGGTCGGACCATGGGCGGAACTCCTGTGGGGGCGGGGGTCGCCCACAGTAATAGCCGATGCGGCGGCGGCGGGCAGCAGGAATGCACCGGAAGCCGCGTATGTGGCTGACTGGCCCGTTGAGGGCCCGCGCGAGCGTTCGCGCGCAAGCCAAGCTGGCGGGACGCCAGCGCCCGGCGCCTGAGGGAGATAAATTTGGAAGCCGCTTTAGCGGCTGACTGGCGCATTGAGCGCCCCGCAGCGACGACGGAGCGCCAGCGGAGGAGGGAAGCGGAGGAAAGCCAAGCTGGCGGGACGCCAGCGCCCGGCGATTGAGGGAGATAAATTCGGAAGCCGCTTTAGCGGCTGACTGGCGCATTGAGCGCCCCGCAGCGACGACGGAGCGCCAGCGGAGGAGGGAAGCGGAGGAAAGCCAAGCTGGCGGGACGCCAGCGCCCGGCGCCTGAGGGAGATAAATTCGGAAGCCGCTTTAGCGGCTGACTGGCGCATTGAGCGCCCCGCAGCGACGACGGAGCGCCAGCGGAGGAGGGAAGTGGAGGAAAGCCAAGCTGGCGGGACGCCAGCGCCCGGCGATTGAGGGACATAAATTCGGAAGCCGCGTATGCGGCTGACTAGCGCATTGAGCGCGCCGGAACGGCCGGAGATGCCCTTGGGCATCGGAGGGTAAGTGAGGATAAGCCAAGCTGGCGGGACGCCAGCGCCCGGCGCCTGAGGGACACATGGAAGCCGCATCGCGGCTGACTGGCCCGTCAAGGCAATCCGCTTGTGTTGGGCGCGGGCTGGCCCTATAAAGAACAATGTTTTAGCGGTGCTATGGTCCCAATGATTGTCACCTGCCCAAGCTGCGCGACGCATTTCTCGGTTCCCGAAGAGGCCCTGGGCCCGCGGGGGCGAACGCTCCGTTGCGCCCGTTGCGGTCATAAATGGCATCAGGATCCCCTCGTCCCGGCCGACGAGGTGCCGCTGGAAATGGCCCCGGCTCCGGCGGCCCGCCCGGTGGCGCCCCGGCCCGCCGCCGCCGATCCCTTCGCCTTTTCCGGCCTGCCCGCCGAGGAGGCGCCCGCCGCCCTGGACGAGCCCGCCGAGGACGGCCTGCCCGGCTTCAAGCTGGATCTGGGCGGCCAGGGCGCCAGCTTCAATTTCTCCTCCGACGGCTTCCTCGAGGAGGAGCATTCCCTGGAAGAACCGCCCAATGCCGGGGTGGACGATCCTTTCGCCCATATCGCCGAACTGATGTCGGCCAATGCCGGCGACCCCCTGCCCGACATGTTCGCGGCGCCGCCGCCCAAGCCGCGCCGCCGCAAGGGCGCGGTGGGGCTGTGGCTGCTGGTGCTGGTGATTTTGCTGGGCGGCGGCGGTTTCGGCCTGTACGGCCTGCAGGACAAGGTGGTGGACTTGGTCCCCGCCGCCGGGCCGGTTTACGAACAGCTGGGCCTGCGCAATGCCGTGGTGGGGGCGGGGCTGATCTTCCGCAACTACAGTTCGGAACGCACGGTTCAGAACAATATCGAAGTGCTGATCGTGCGCGGGGTGATTGCCAACACCACCGGCCAAACGCGCGCGCTGCCGCTGCTGCGCCTGGCGCTTTACAACAATAAAACCCTGCTGCAAAAAAAGATCATCAGCCCGCCGCAATCGTCGCTGGGGCCCAAGGCCACGGTGGGCTTCCGCATCACCCTGGACCAGCCCGACGCCGCCGCCAGCCGCTTCGAGGTGACCTTCACCAACGCCAAGGAGCCGCCGCAGGTTCCGGCGGCGGCGGAGAGCGGCAAGGCGCCTTAGGGCGTGTCGCGAAATAATCGCTCCAATTCCTAAGGGTTTATAGGACATTTCCGCTCCGCTTCAGCGGGCGCGGTGTCATACCGGCCAACCCTTGAAGTGACGGGTTGGCCGGTCTCCAGCGAGCCTTGAGCGAGCGGCCAAGGCGGCGGATGCCGCCGCCCGGCGAGGGACGATACAACCGGTCAATTCATACCGGCCAACCATTGAAGTGACTCGTTGGCCGGTATCCAGCGAGCATTGAGCGAGCGGCCAAGGCGGCGGATGCCGCCGCCCGGCGAGGGACGATACAACCGGTCAATTCATTGGGCGGTTGGTATCATTGGGTGGTTGGTGTCAGTTGACCTTGCGCACGTAGTCGGCCACCCGCTGGTTCAGCGCCTCCACCACATTGCCCAGGGATTTGGCGCTCCACAGCACGCGCACGGTGCCGCCGCAGGCCTGGGCCGAGGCCTGGGCCACATTGGCCACGCTCATCGACACATCCTTGGACTGGGACGCCACCTGATCGATGTGGCTGGAGATCTCGCGGGTGGAGGCTTCCTGTTCCTGCACGGCGCTGGCGATGGTGGCGGCGATCTCGTCCATGCGGCGGATGGTCTCCACCACGCCGTTGATGCCGGTCACCGCCTCGGTGGCGGCGTCGCGCACGGCGGCCACCTGGCGGGAAATATCGTCGGTGGCGCGCGCCGTCTGATTGGCCAGATTTTTCACCTCGCCGGCCACCACGGCGAAGCCCTTGCCGGCCTCGCCGGCGCGGGCCGCCTCGATGGTGGCGTTCAGCGCCAGCAGGTTGGTCTGGCCGGCGATGGCGGTGATCATTTCCACCACGGTGCCGATTTCCTGCACGGCGTCGGTCAGGCCGGAAATGCGCTGCGAGGTGCCGGTGATGGAGGTTACGGCCTCGCGGGCGATGGAGGTGGAGAGCGACACCTGCTGGGCGATCTCGTTCACCGCGATCGCCAGCTGGCGGGTGGCCTCGGAAACGGCGGCGGCGCGCTGGGTGGTTTCCTCGGCGGCGCGGCCGACGCTGATGGTCTGGCCGCCGGCATTTTCCGAACGGTGCGCCATCATGCCCGCCGTCTGGGTGATGCCCTGGGTGGAGTCCGAGACCTTGGACACCAGATCGTAAACCGAATGCTCGAACAGGGCGGTTTCCTGGTTGCGGGCCTCCATGTCGGCCAGCACCTTGTTGATCAGGCGGCTGAAGGTCAGGAAATCGCCACGCAGGCCGCGCTCGGGGATATAGCGGAAATACTCCTTGGCGCCGGCGCGGGTCATGGCGGCGCCCACATCCTTGGCGAATTCCTCGGTCAGATCCAGCACCCGGTTCAGGCCCACCATCAGGTCGCCCAGTTCGTCGTCGCGGCCGATCCGGGTCACGCGCACGTTCAGATCGCCATGCGAGGCGGCCATGGCCACGGCGCTGCCGCGGTGGATCAGATCGGACAGGCGCTTCAGGCGCGGCAGCACCCGCAGCGCGCCCAGGATCAGCGCCAGGGCCAGCAGGGCGGACAGGGCCAGGGCGGCCAGGCCCAGGCCCTGGTCGCCGTCGCCGAGCAGACGCAGGGCCAGCAGGGCCGACAGCAGAACGGCGCCGCCCGCCACCAGCAGGGTCAGGCTGGCCAGACGGCCGATGCGGCTTTGGAAGGAGGCGTGTGTCATGGCAGGGCCCGCGCGCAAGAGATCAGGGGGGGAGGGGCCGCGTTCAGCGGCTGATGCTGAGAACGAAACGGTCGTAATCGGAGACTCCGGCGCCGGTCACCATCTCCACCAGGGTGGACAGCGAGGCGGCCATGCCGGCCTTGCGGTCGGGGAAACGGTCCTCGACGGCGCGCAGCTGGGCATAGACCGGCTTTATGGCCTCCAGGGCGGCGGTGGTGGGCACGCGCCGTGTGGAGTGGTAGCCGGCGATTTTGCCGCTGCCGTCGAAGCAGGGGGTGATATGGGCGAACACCCAGTAATGGTCGCCGTTCTTGGCCTTGTTGATCACATGGGCGAACACCTCGTGGCCATCGGCGATGCGGTCCCACAGAAACTTGAAGACGCAGCGCGGCATGTCGGGGTGGCGCAGGATATTGTGGGGCTGGCCCAGCAGTTCCTCTTCGGTATAGCCGCTGATATTGATGAAAATGTCGTTGGCATAGGTGATGCGGCCGGTGGGATCGGTCTTCGAGACGATGACCTCGTCGGGTTCGAAGGTCCGTTCAACCCCGGTCAGCGCGGCGGACTGCACAGCCATTTCATATCCTTTCCCAGTTCCGGCGGTGGCGGCACCACTGCCGGAGGCGACTCTTCACTTATAGCCAGCCGGTTGGGGAATGGAAAGGCGCTTCTTATACCACGGCATAGGATGTGGAAAGACAAGGGAGGGGAGGTTGGTGAATGTTTTATGCAAATATTATAAATTTTATTGCGGTTGTCTTGACGGGGAGCGGCCTTGGCCGCTCCCCGCCGCGCTCTTATACCGGCCAACCCTTGACGTGACGGGTTGGCCGGTATCCAGCGAGCCTTGAGCGAGCGGCCAAGGCGGCGGATGCCGCCGCCCGGCGAGGGACGATACAACCGGTCAATTCATTGGCCGGTTGGTATTACGGCCCGTCAGGGAGGGGCGAGGACAGCAGAGCGCCCTGCCGATCCAGCAGCTCGACGCGCACCAGCCGGATCGACAGACGGTGTTGGATCAGATCGGCGCCCGCCACCCGGCCATAGACCCGCAGGCGCAGCCAGGGATCGGCCTTGATCAGGGTGCCGATGCGGGCGATTTCGGCGGCATCGGCGCAGGGCAGGGGATTGAGACCGTCCGGATTGGTGAAAACGTAATGATAGGGTGAAACATCGAAGGAATACTCCTGCCCCGGCACGAAGATCTTGTTGTCCATGGGGAAGGCTTTGCGGGCCGGGTCGTAGGCATGCAGGGCGATATTGTCCAGGGTGAACACCACCGCGGGGTGGCCCCGCACCCGGTTCATGGCGGCGCGGGCGCGGGCGGCGCCATCGGGGCCGCCCTGCACGTCGTCGCCCATATAGCGGGTGAACTCCGCCGGCGGCGGCGTTTGATGGGCGGTGGCGAAGATATAGGCCTTCAGCAGATCGGCGCTGTCGAGGGCCAGGGCGGCGGCCGGGGGCGGGGCGTCGGCGGCCCGCGCCAGGGGGGCGGCCAGCAGAAATGCGGCCAGGGCGGCCAGGGGGAAACGGCGGAGCTGGATCATTTCTCGCTGGCCTCCCACCCGGTGATCATGGCCTCGATATGCGCCAGCGGCGTGACGCCGGTGGTGGCCAGATAGATATGGACGATGACGAACACCATCATCAGATAGGCGCCGGCGGTATGGGCCCAGGCCGCCAGGGCGATGCCCCGCCCCGGCGCCGCCCAGGCCGCCGCCGGCAGCCAGTTGTAGGTGGCCAGCAGCAGCAGGATGCCGCTGATCCACAGCAGGGGGTTGATCATCAGCTTCAGCCACAGATAGGCCAGCCGCTGCAGGGCGTTCTGCTTATGCTGAGGGGTGGGGTGGTGCGGGTGATGCTCGCCCAGAAACATGCCCCAGGCGTAGTGGCGGGCCACCGCGCCGATCTTGTTCCGGGTGGGAACGTACTGTTTCCATTCGCCGGTGGTGAAATGCCAGAAGATGGCGAACACCCACAGCAGCGACACCCCCCAGGCGGCGTAAAGATGCAGGCGCAAGGCGGTGAGGAAATGCAGGCCGCCATAAACGCCGTGCAGGCGCAGGCCGCTGGCCAGCAGGATGAACACCAGGGCGGCCTGGCTCCAGTGCCAGAAGCGTTCGAAGCGTTTGAACAGATAGGCGCGTTCGATAGTCATGATGGAGATCCTTCGCGTCAACGCTTGCCGCCGCGGCGGCGCAGCCACAGCAGGATGCGGATGCCGGCATGGCCCAGCACGCCGATCAGGGACAGCAGCACCGCCAGTTTGCCCAGGGTTTCCAGCCAGGGCAGATGGTCGCTGCCGCGGTCGGGCAGGTAAAGGCCGGGCACGCCGGCCAGACGGCCGTTGCCGGTATGGCACTGGCCGCACGGCACGGCATCTTTGGCCGGGGCCACCATGTGGGTGATGGGCCAGTACATGCGGGTATGCATGAAACCGTACTGGCCGGAATAGGGCAGGCCCGCCGCCTTCATGCCGGCGGCGATGGCCTTCTGCCAGTTGCCGCTCATGGCGAAGGCGTCGTCATCCAGGCCGAAGGAATGGAACACGGCCAGGGTGTTGTTCACGGTATCGTAGGGCTGGTTGTTTTTCATGATCTTGAAGGGCCAGATGCGGGATTTGCCGTCGGTGGGGCTGCCCTCGATGCTGTTGACCTCGGCCACGCCGTCGGCGCCGGGGGCCAGTTTGTCGCCCATGTTCATCCAGCGTTCGGTGCCGTTGAACCAGCGGTAGGCCGGCACCACGTTGCGGCCCCAGGTGAAATCGCCCTTCACCCCCCAATAGAGATTGTCGCCCCGCTTGTCGTCGATGGTGAGGGGGGTGCCGTTGGGGGCGAACTTGCCGGCCGAGGCATAGTCCCAGGTCATCTTGGTGGGCACCTTGCCGCGGGCGAATTCGGGGATATGGCAGGTCTGGCAGGCCAGGCTGGCGGTATGCATGTTGAGGGTGGGGCTGAAATCGCGCCCCTTGTGCGGGGCATCGCCGTGGCACGAGCGGCAGGCCACCGGATCGCCGCCATGGGGATTGCCGCGCTGGTAGGTGATGTGCTCCGGCTTGGCGTCCAGGTGATAATGGCCGCCGGTCAGGGCGTGATCGCTGGTGATGTGGCAGGTTTCGCAGGTGAAGTTCAGGCCCTTGACGTCCATATGCACATCGAGGGCGTGGGAGGGGGCGATCAGCGAGGTATCGAGATCGCCGTGCTTCACGCCATCGCCGCCGCCGCCGTAGAAATGGCAGCCGCCGCAGTTCTGGCGGCTGGGCGCGGTCACGCTTTGCGCGAATTTGGCCAGATCGGGCGGATCCACATAGGCCTTGTCGGTGCCGTAGAACTCGGCACAGCCGGGCCGCACCATCATGTGCCTGGGCGCGGGATTGCCGCCCAGAAAGGGGATCTTGTGATAATCGCCGGTCTGCTCGTGGCAGACCAGGCAATCCACATGATCGTCGGCGCGGGCTTCGAACGGCACGAATTTGTTGGGATCGGTATCGCCGTAGCCCACATGGCACATGGTGCAGAACTGTTCGTTGCTGGTGATATTGGCGCAGAAGGTGTTGAACACGTTCTTCTTGCCCACCATGCGCCCGGTGGCGGGATCGCGCTTCGACCAGGTCCAGTGGATGGTGGTCTTCACCTGCCGGGCCGCCTGGGTGTGGCAGCCGATACAGGCCCGCGTCACCGCCTCGGGGGTTTTGAAGGGACCGGCCAGTTCCTTGAAGGCCTTGTGGTCCACCGGGGTCCAGCGGCCGCGGCTTTGCGGCAGCACGCCGTTCCAGGATTGCAGAAGGCCGGCCTGGGGGCCGGCCGTGGTGTTCGCCAGGGCCGAAGGGGCGCCAAGCGCCGCCAGCCCCAGATGCAGGCCCGCCACCACGAGCAGACGCATCCACAAAGGACAGCATCTCCCCTTGGCAGGCATCGAAAATGCCGCCATGACTCCCACGGTATTCCTCCACTGTCCACCCCGCTTATGCGGGGCGGTTTATTATTTTAATGTTTACCGGTTTGTCTGGTTTTTGTGACAGCCGGGCGCCGTGATTCTAGGGGTGCCCGTATTTTTACGGAATCACATCGCGCAATCGTGAATTTGCTTTTTCGGATTTTTGCGCATTTCTTTGGTATTAAACTGTGCGCTGCCCGGGCGGGGCCATTCGCGACGATCATTCCCTTTCAGGCTGGAATATGACACCATAAAACGGTATCATTCATCATGCAGAGCAAGCATCGGAAAACCCTGGAAAGCGTCTTTGCCGATTCGGTCCGCGCGAACGTTCCGTGGGCTGAGGTTGAGGCGCTGTTCATCGCCGTCGGCGCGGAGGTGTCCGAGGGCCGAGGGTCCCGTGTTCGGGTCAGCCTGAACAGGGTGGATGCCGTCTTTCATCGGCCCCACCCGGCAAAAGAAACAGACAAAGGCGCTCTGAAATCGGTGCGCCGCTTTTTGATGGAAGCGGGAGTAACGCCATGACGACCATGACCCACAACGGCTATGTGGCAACGGTGGACTTGGACGAAGAGGCCGGGCTGTTCCATGGCGAGGTGATCAATACCCGCGATGTGCTGACCTTCCAGGGGCAAACGCTGGCTGAACTGCGCACGGCCTTCGCCGGCACCATCGCCGATTATCTGGAGTGGTGCCGGGAGCGCGGCAAGGAACCGGAACGCCCCTATTCCGGACATTTCACGGTGCGTCTGTCGCCCGAACTTCACCGCCGCATTGCCACCCGGGCCGCCAGCCAGCACAAGAGCATCAACGCCTTTGTGTCGGAAGCTTTGGAACGGTCCGCTTAATCGATACCCGCCGTGGTGATCCGCGGCGGGTTTTTTCGGGCAGGCTTGTCCGGAAACGACAAAACCCCCTGGCATGCCAAGGGGTTTTTGTCGAGATGGTGGGCGTTGCAGGGATTGAACCTGCGACCCCATCCGTGTGAAGGATGTGCTCTCCCGCTGAGCTAAACGCCCATCTCTATCGCGGCCCCTTGGGCGGGTACGCCGTTGGGGAGGGCCGCTTTATACGGGGTGGCGGCAGGGGCGTCAAGCGGAAAAAACAGCGGCGGCGGCACGGCGGTTTTTCTGTCATCAACTGCAATAAAGATTGAGTTGGCCTTGCGCGGGGTTTATGGCACCGTGCAGCCCTTCCACGAGATCCAGATTCTACCCCGTGATGACTGAAGACAAGATCGCCGTAATCGTGCTGGCCGCCGGCATGGGCACCCGCATGAAATCCGACCTGCCCAAGGTGCTGCATCCCGTGGCGGGGCGGCCCATGGTGTCGCACCTTCTGGCCACGGTGGCCGCCCTGTCGCCCGAGCGGGTGGTGGTGGTGGTGGGTCCCGGCATGGAGGCGGTGGAGCGGGCGGTGGCGCCCCATCCCACCGTGGTGCAGGCCGAGCGTTTGGGCACCGGCCACGCCGTGGCCCAGGCCCGCGCCGCTCTGGAGGGCTTTGCCGGCACGGTGCTGGTGCTTTATGGCGATACGCCGCTGCTCACCGGGGACACGCTGCGGGCCATGCTGGCGCGGCGCCGCGCCGCCGATGCCCCGGCGGTGGTGGTTCTGGGCTTCACTCCGGCCGGGGGCGGCGATTATGGCCGCCTGCTGCTGGGGCCGCAAGGCGGGCTGGACGGCATCATCGAATACAAGGACGCCACGCCGGAACAGCGGGCGCTGCCCCTGTGCAATTCCGGGGTGATGGCGGTGGAGGGCGGCGCCCTGTTCGGGCTTTTGGACCGGGTGGGCAACGCCAACGCCAAGGGCGAATATTATCTGACCGACATCGTGGCCCTGGCCCGTGCCGATGGCCGCGCCTGCGCCGTGGTGCAGGGCGCGGAAGAGGAGCTTCTGGGGGTCAACTCCCGCGCCGAGCTGGCGGCGGCCGAGGCCATTGCGCAAAAGCGCCTGCGGGCGGCGGCCATGGCCGCCGGCGCCACCCTGATCGCGCCGGAAACGGTGTTCTTCTCGTGGGATACCGTGCTGGGCCGCGATGTGCTGGTGGAACCCAATGTGGTGTTCGGCCCCGCCGTGCGCGTGGGCGACGGCGTGGAGATTCGCGCGTTCTGCCATTTCACCGGGGTTTCGGTGGGGGCGGGCTGCATCATCGGCCCCTTCGCCCGGCTGCGCCCCGGCGCCCGGCTGGGCGAGGGCGTGCATATCGGCAATTTCGTCGAGGTGAAGCAGGCCGCGGTGGAGGATGGCGCCAAGATCAACCACCTCAGCTATGTGGGCGATGCCCGGGTGGGGGCGGGGGCCAATGTGGGCGCCGGCACCATCACCTGCAATTACGACGGCTTCGACAAGCATTTCACCGAGATCGGCGCCGGGGCCTTCATCGGCTCCAACAGTTCGCTGGTGGCGCCGGTGCGGGTGGGCGATGGCGCCACGGTGGGCGCCGGCTCGGTCATCACCAAGAATGTGGCGGAGAAGGCGCTGGCGGTGGCGCGCGGCGCCCAGATGGAGCTGCCGGCCTGGAGCGAACGCTTCCGCGCCCGTCATCAGAAAAAGGCCGATCCGCAATAGGCGCGGATGCGGGCCGTTGGCAAGGAGCAAGGTTACATGTGCGGCATCGTCGGCATTATCGGCAAGGCGGAGGTGGCTCCCCTGCTGGTCGAGGGGCTGAAACGTCTGGAATATCGCGGCTACGATTCCGCCGGTATCGCCACCCTGGTGAACGGCCATATCGAACGGCGCCGCGCCCAGGGCAAGCTGATCAATCTGGAGCGGCTGCTGGCGGTTCAGCCGGTGGCCGGCACCATCGGCATCGGCCATACCCGCTGGGCCACGCACGGCGTGCCCAACGAGGTGAACGCCCATCCCCACGCCACCGCCCATGCCGCCGTGGTGCATAACGGCATCATCGAGAACTATCAGGAACTGCGCGACGAGCTGATCGCCGCCGGCCACCAGTTCGAAAGCGACACCGACACCGAGGCGGTGGTGCATCTGATCAGCCATTATCTGCAGCAGGGCGAGGCCCCCGAGGCCGCCACCGCCAAGGCGCTGAAGCGGCTGCGCGGCGCCTTCGCCCTGGGCATCATCTTCGCCGGGCGCCAGGATATGATGATCGCCGCCCGCCAGGGCAGCCCGCTGGCCCTGGGCTATGGCGACGGCGAGATGTATCTGGGCTCCGACGCCCTGGCCCTGGCCCCGCTGACCCAGCGCATTTCCTATCTGCAGGACGGCGACTGGGCGGTGCTGACCGCCGAGGGCGCCCAGGTGTACGACGCCCAGGGCCGCAAGGTGGTGCGCGAAATCCGCCAGACCGCTTTTTCCGGGGCGATGATGGGCAAGGGCGAACACCGCCACTTCATGCACAAGGAAATCTACGAGCAGCCGCAGGTGATCGGCGACACGCTGAACACCATGATCAATCCGCTCACCCGCACCATCACCCTGCAGGAGCTGCCCTTCGCCCTGGAGGGGATCGAACGGGTGACCATCATCGCCTGCGGCACCTCTTATTATGCCGGCATGGTGGCGCGCTACTGGATGGAACAGCTGTCCCGCCTGCCGGTGGAGGTGGAGATCGCCTCGGAATTCCGCTACCGCGCCCCGACCATGGGGGCGAACGGCCTGGCCATCTTCATCTCGCAATCGGGGGAAACCGCCGATACCCTGGCGGCGCTGCGCTATTGCCGCGCCCAGGGCCAGAAGATTCTGTCGCTGGTCAATGTGCCGGAATCCACCATCGCCCGCGAATCCGATGCCTCGCTGCTGACGGTGGCCGGGCCGGAAATCGGCGTGGCCTCCACCAAGGCCTTCACCACCCAGCTGGTGGTGCTGGCCTGCCTGTCTCTGGCCGTCGGCAAGGCGCGCGGCCAGGTGGATCACGCCACCGAGGCCCGCCTGTGCACCGCCCTGGCGGGGCTGCCGGCCCGCATCGCCGAGGTGCTGGCCGGCGAGGGCCAGCTGCGCCATATCGCCGAAGAGGTGATGACGGCGCGCGACGTGCTCTATCTGGGGCGCGGCACCGCCTATCCCATCGCCCTGGAAGGGGCGCTGAAGCTGAAGGAGATCAGCTATATCCACGCCGAGGGCTACGCCGCCGGCGAACTGAAGCACGGCCCCATCGCCCTGATCGATGAGAAGGTGCCGGTGATCGTGCTGGCCCCCTCCGACGCCTTGTACGAAAAAACCGCCTCCAACGTGCAGGAGGTGGTGGCGCGCGGCGGCCGCGTGGTGTTCCTCTCCGATAAGGCCGGGTTGGAACGGCTGGATACCCGCGCCATCACCGTGCAGCTGCCCGAGGTGGACAGCTTCGTGGCCCCCATCCTCTACGCCATCCCGGTGCAGCTGCTGGCCTACCACATCGCCGTGGCCAAAGGCACCGACGTGGACCAGCCGCGCAATCTGGCCAAAAGCGTCACGGTGGAATAGGGGGCGGGGGCAAGGCCCCCGATGCGGCGCGTGTCAGCGCCCGCCCATCTCTTGCAGCCAGCCTTGCAGGAAGTTCCAGGCCTGGTCCAGGTTGTGTTCGCCTTCGGGGCTCAAGGGCTCGCCCAGCTCGAAGCGGGCGCCGCGCGGGCAGAGCAGGAAGGCGGGCGGCGGCGGGCGGTGGCGGATGGTGATGAACACGTCCAGCACCGCCTGCGGGGAAAGGGCGTGGCTGGTGTGGCTGTGGCCCAGCTGGCCGCTGGCGGCGATTTCGCTGAACAGGAAGGGGGCCGGGGTGCCGGTGCCGGCGTCGAGGAACAGGGCCAGATCGGCCCCGTCCAGGTCGAGGGCATGCTCGATCTGCAGCTGGAAATCCTCCACCAGCGTCAGGGTCAGGCCGGGCGGCGGCGGGGCGGCCTCCAGGCGGGCCAGCAGCAGCGGGCCCAGCGCGTCGTCGCCGCGCGCCGGGTTGCCGTAGCCGAACACCACCAGGCGTTTGCTCATGCCTCCCCGGCCATGTTGTGGGCGCGCCGCTGCAGCAGGCGGCCTTCGGCATCGCGCAGTTCCACCTCCAGCGGCATCTTGCCCAGGGCATGGGTGGCGCAGGACAGGCAGGGATCGTAGGCGCGGATGGCCACCTCGATATGGTTCATCAGGGGCTCGGTGATCTCGTGCCCGGTGAGGAACTGGCGGGCCACGCTGCGGATGGCCTCGTTCATGGCCTGATTGTTGTTGGTGGTGGAAACGATCAGGTTGCAGAAGCTGACCATATCGTTCTCATCCACCCGGTAATGGTGGAACAGGGTGCCGCGCGGCGCCTCGATCACCCCCACGCCTTCCTCCACCCGCGGGCCGGGTTCGGCCATCAGGGTGGTGCCGGTGATGTCGGGATCGTCGAGAAGATCGCGGATCACCTCGCAGGCATGCAGCATCTCGATCAGGCGGGCCCAGTGATACAGCAGGGTGCCGTGCACCGGCCGGCCCTGGCCCAGGGCGGCCAGCTCCTGGCGCTCCACCTCGGCCAGCGGGCTGGGAATGCGGTCGCACACCTGCACACGGGCCAGCGGCCCCACCTTGTACCAGCCCCGGTCCGGCCCGAGGGCGCGGATATAGGGGAACTTCATGTAGCTCCAGGGCTTCACCTCCTCGTTCAGCAGGCTGTCGTAGGTGGTGTAGTCCACATGGTCGAACAGGATGCCGCCATCGGCGTCGCGGGCCCGGAGGCCGCCGTGGTAAAGGTCCAGCTCGCCCTTGCCGTTCACCAGCCCCATCATGCTGGAATCGAAGGCGCCGAAGCGGTTGTAGAAGTCGGGGTTGCCGTGATGCAGCCGCTTCAAAAGCTGCACGGCGTCGCGGCTCCATTTGATCATGGCGTCCACGCCCGAGCGCATCTCGGCCTGCTCGGCCGGGCTCAGGGCCTTGTTCATGCCGCCCGGCACGGCGCCGGTGCCGTGCACCCGCTTGCCGGACACATGGCGGATCACCTCCTGGCCGAACTTGCGCAGCAGCACCCCTTGCGTGGCCAGCTCGGGATGATCGGCCACCACGCCGATGATGTTGCGCCGGGTCATCTCGCTGTCGAAGCCCAGCAGCAGATCGGGCGAGGCCAGATGGAAGAAATGCACGGCGTGCGATTGCAGAATCTGGCCGTAATGCATGAGGCGGCGCAGTTTTTCCGCCGTGGCCGGCAGCGGCCCGAAGCCGGCGATGATGTCCATGGCCTTGACGGCGGCCAGCTGGTGGCTGACCGGGCAGATGCCGCACAGGCGCTGCACCGTGACCGGCACCTCCCAATAGGGGCGGCCCTCGATGAATTTCTCGAAGCCCCGGAACTCCACGATATGCAGGCGCACCTGCTGGATTTTGTTGTTTTCATCCAGCAGCAGGGTGACCTTGCCGTGGCCCTCCACCCGGCTGACCGGGTCGATGGCGATGCGGCGGAGCTTTTCCGGATTGGCGGCGGTTTCCAGGTCGAACATGGCGGGGCTCCGGTCAGTCGTAACGCAGCATGGGATGTTCCAGGCGCGGCATGCGTCCGGCGATGACGTCGGTGAGGTATTTCCAGATGGCGTCGCCCGAGGGCGGGCAGCCGGGAATGAAGTAATCCACCCGCACCACCTCGTTGATGGGATAAACCTTGTCCAGCAGCAGCGGCAGTTCGCGGTCGTTGGGAACAAGGCCGCCCGGCCCCACCCGGTCGCAGTAGATTTCCTTCAGGCAGTCGCCCACATCCAGGCCGTTGCGCTGGGCCGGCAGGCCGCCGGCCACGGCGCAGGCCCCGAAGGCGATCAGCACCTTGCAGTGGCTGCGGAACTCGCGCAGCACATGCACGTTCTCGGCATTGCAGACGCTGCCCTCGATCAGGCCCACGTCGCAGGGGCCGCAATGCTTGATGTCGGTGATGGGCGAGCGGTCGAACTCCACCAGTTCGGCCAGTTGCAGCAGGCGCTCGTCAAGGTCCAGCAGCGACATGTGGCAGCCGAAGCAGCCGCTGAGCGAGGCGGTGGCCACTCTGAGCTTGCGCGGCCCGGCGGCCGGGGCGGCCTGAGGGGCGGGACTGGGGGCGTTCATGCTCCGTCTCCTTCCGCGGCGGCGCGGGCCTGGGCGCGGATGCCGAGGATATCGTAATCGCGGGCGCCGATGGGTTTGGCGTAGCCCACCCGCTTGTGCAAAATGGCCCCCACCGGGCAGATATTGGCGGCCTTGTCGGCGGCGTCCAGGGTGGAATCGCCCAGAAGGCCGCTGGGGGAGTTGACCACGATATGCGAGGCCAGCCCCCGCCCGGCCAGGCCGAACACCTCCTTGCCGTCGATATCGCGGCTGGCCTGCACGCATTGTTCGCACATGATGCAGCGGTTCAGATCCAGCAGGATATCGGGGTGCGAGGCGTCCACCGGGCGCTGCGGGAAGAAGTGGGGGAAGTGCGGGTTCAGCATTTCCAGGTCGTAGGCCACGGCCTGCAGCTTGCAATTGCCGCTTTTCTCGCAGCCGGGGCAGAAATGGTTGCCCTCCACGAACAGCATCTGCACTTGCAGCCGCCGCTTGCCGTTGAGATCCGGGGTATCGCTCTGCACATCCTGGCCGGGCATGGCGTGGGCGGTGCAGGCCGAGCCGTGGCGGCCGTTCACCACCACCGTGCACAGCTTGCAGCTGCCGTGCGGCTTCAGCTCGGGCGAGGAGCAAAGATGCGGGATATAATGCCCGGCGGCCAGGGCGGCCTGCAAAATGGTCTGCCCCGGTTCGAACGGCACCAGCTGGCCGTCCAGGGTGAAGCTGTTGGGGATCTCGCTCATGCTTGCGCTCCCAGATGGGCGTCGGCGTCGTCGCGGCCCGTCACGGCGCGGGCGCGGGCCAGGGCGGCTTCCAGATCGATGCCGGGAATGAAGTCGGTGTCCTGCAGGCGGCGGTCGTAGGCCGGGCGGAACTTCTGCAGGGTGTCGAACACGGCGTTGCCCGCCGTTTGCCCCAGGCCGCAATGGGCGGTGGTGCGCATCAGCTCGCGCAGGCGCAGCATCTCGTTCACCTCGTAGCGGGTGCCCTTGCCCTCGGCGATCTTGTGCATCATTTTCTGCACCAGCCCGGTGCCGATGCGGCAGGGGGCGCAAAAGCCGCAGCTTTCATGGGCGAAGAAATCGGCGAAGTTCAGCGCCATCTCGAACATGTCGCGGCCGGGCCCGAAAATCATGAAGGCCCCGGCGGTGGGCACATCCTCGAAGGCGATGCGCCGCCCGAACTCCTCGGGCGACAGGCACATCCCCGAGGCGCCGCTCACCTGCACGGCGATGGCGTCTTTGGCGCCGCACTCGGCCAGCACCTCGGAGACATGCACGCCGAAGGGAAATTCGTAAAGGCCGGGCCGCGCGCAATCGCCCGACACCGAGAGGATCTTGGTGCCGGTGGATTGCTTGGTGCCCTGGGCCTCGTACCAGGCGCCGCCATGCAGGGCGATCTCGGTGGCCTTGCACAGGGTTTCCACATTGTTGACCACGGTGGGCTTGCCGAGATAGCCCGAGGTCACCGGGAAGGGCGGGCGGATGCGCGGGCGCCCGGCCTTGCCTTCCAGCGATTCGATCAGCGCCGTCTCCTCGCCGCAGACATAGGCCCCGGCCCCCAGATGGATATCGATCTCGAAATCGAAATCCGGCCGCCCCAGGATGGCGCGGCCCAAAAGGCCGGCGGCGCGCATCCGCTCCAGCACCGCCAGCAGATGCGGCATCATGTACTGGTATTCGGCGCGCAGATACAGCAGGCCCTGGCGGGCCCCCACGGTGAAGCCGGCCAGGGCCATGCCCTCGAACACCCGTTCGGCGAAGGATTGCAGCAGCACCCGGTCCTTGAAGGTGCCGGGCTCGCCCTCGTCGGCGTTGCAGACGATATAGCGGGTGTCGCCCTGGGCCTTGCGGCACAGCTCCCACTTGACGCCGGTGGTGAAGCCGGCGCCGCCGCGGCCGCGCAGGTTGGAGCGCTTCAGCTCGGCCAGCATGGCCTCGGGGCCGCGGGCCAGGGCGGCGCGCAGGGCGTCGCCGCTGCGGAAGCCCGAGCCCAGCAGCACCTCGGCGCGGCGGATATTGTCCTCCACCTTGAAATAGTGCGAGGGCCAGTCGGCCAGCGGCAGGCCGCTTTGCACCAGATCGCAGATCTCGTCGATGCGGCGCGGGGTCAGGCGGGTGATGGGCATATTGTTGATCAGCAGGGCCGGGCCCTGGTCGCACATGCCGGTGCAGGAGGTCAGCCCCACACTGACCAGCCCATCCTCCGACACCTGGCCTGGGGCGAGATGCAGCCGCTTCAGCATATGCGCGAACAGCGCCTGATTGCCCAGCATGCGGTCGGTGATGTTGTCGGAAAACAGGATGCGGAAACGGCCGCGCGGCTGATCGTGGAGAAAGGCGTAGAATTCAACGCAGCTTTCCACGCGGGTGCGGGGAATGTGCAGGGCCTGGGCCAGGGCGGTGACGGTATCGGGCGCGATGTGGTTCAACTGATCCTGCACCTCGCGCAGGATCTGGACCAGGCGGGTGGGATCATTGCCGTGGCGCGCCAGAATGGGCGGCAGCACCTGATCCAGAGCGGGTGTCGGTTGCGTCAAAGAGGCCTCCCCCACGGATATCTATGGTCTTGAACGGTAGTGCATCATGCTTTTTGACGAAAGGGTCTTAATCTTTCGCAGTATTGCCCATCTTGAGGGAGGCGCCGATGAATTTTCCGCGTCGGCGCCATCGCCTGCAAACAGGGCTGGATTGCTTGGGGCGCAGGGCTTATACCCGGCAGCCTGCGAAGACCCCTCCGGCGATCAGGAAAGGATGCCCCGGCCATGGACAGCGACATGCAGTGCCCGCAGTGCGGCTCGGCCAACGTTTATCACGACGGCAGTCTGTGGGTGTGCCCCGACTGCGGCCATGAATGGAACCCCGAGACCGCGCCGGCGGTCGAGGCCGAGGCCGGGGTGCGGGACGCCAACGGCAATCCGTTGGCCGATGGCGACGCGGTGACGGTGATCAAGGATCTGAAGGTCAAGGGCTCGTCGCTGGTGGTCAAGGGCGGCACCAAGGTGAAGAACATCCGCCTGGTGACGGAGGCCGTCGACGGCCACAATATCGCCTGCAAGATCGACGGCATCGGCGGCATGAACCTGAAGTCGGAGTTCGTCAGGAAGGCGTAGAAAACCGCGCCAGCCGCGCCTGTGCCGCCGCCAGCACCGGCCCCCACTGGCGGGGGGCGGGCTGGCGCAGCAGGGTCATGCCGGGGTAAAGCGGCGTGCTTTCGCCCTCCAACCGCCAGCGCCAGTCGGGGGCGAACTCGATCAGGGTCCAGACCGGGCGGCCCAGGGCGCCGGCCAGGTGGCAGACGGCGGTATCCACCGTCACCACCAGATCGAGGCCGGCGATCAGGGCGGCGGTTTCGGCGAAATCCGGCAGCGCGGGCCCGGCCACCAGGGCCGGGGGCGGCAGGTTCAGGGCGGCCAGCTCCTCGGGGCGGGCGTCCTTTTGCAGGATCACCGGGGTCAGGCCGGGCAGGGCGGCCAGCGGCGCGAAGGCGTCGGGGCTGAGCGAACGGTTGCGGTCGCGGCGCATGGCCGGATTGCCGCGCCACACCAGGCCCACCTTGCGGCCGGGCAGGGCGTCGAGCCGCTGCCGCCAGAGGGCGGCGCGGGCCGGATCGGCGGTCAGATAGGGGCCCTGGGGGGTGGGCAGATAGCGCGGCAGGCTCAGCATGGGGCACTGGCAATCGGTGTCCGGCAGCGGCTGGCCCGAAGGCACCACGGTCACGCCGGAAAAACCGGCGAACAGCGCGGCCAGGGGCGGGGCGCATTCCAGCACCACCCGCCAGCCCCGCGCCAGCAGCTGCGGCACATGGCGGCAGTAATTGATCTGGTCGCCCAGGCCCTGCTCGGGAAACACCAGAATGCTGCGGCCCCGGCCCTCCTCGCCCCGCCACAGCGGCCGGCTGTCCAGCCGGGCGCGGTCGGGCCAGTCGGAGAGGCGCCAGCGCCACGCGTAGTCGGGCCAGCCCAGCGCCTCCTCGCCGCGCAGCAGCCGGGTGATGCCGCGGTTGAGGTGGCCCTGGGCGTAATCGGGGTCGAGCTCCAGGGCGCGGTCGTAGCAGGCCAGGGCCTCGTCCAGGCGGTTCTGTTCCTTGAAGACATTGCCCAGATTGGAATGGGCCTGGGCGTAATGCGGCTTCAGGGCGATGGCGGCGCGGCAGGCGGCCTCGGCCTCATCGAAGCGGGCCAACTCCTTCAGCACATTGCCCTTGTTCGACAGGGCCTCGGCGAAGGCGGGGTTATGGGCCAGGGCCTGTTCGAAGGCGGCCAGGGCCTCGTCGTGGCGGCCCAGGGCGTCGAGGGCGTTGCCCAGGCAAAGATAGGCCAGGGGGGCGCCGGGCTTCAGGCGCAGGGTTTCCTCGGCGGCGCCCAGGGCCTCCTGGTAGCGGCGCTGGGCCAGCAGCAGATTGCCCAGATTGAGATGGGTATCGGGGCTGTCGGGCTCCAGCAGCAGGGCGCGGCCATAGCATAGCAGCGCCTCGTCCAGTTGGTTCAGCTCTTTGAGCACCACCCCCAGATTGCGGTGCGCCTTGGCCAGGCGCGGCGCCAGCTCCAGGGCGGCGCGGAACCGGGCGGCGGCCTCGGGCAGGCGCTTCAGCCGCATTTCGGCCATGCCCAGATTGAGGTGGGCCTCGGCGTGATCGGGGCGCAAGGCCAGGGCGCGGCGGGCGGCGGCCTCGGCCTCGGCGAAACGGCGCAGCTCCAGCAGCGCCGCCGCCAGATTGCACCAGGCCTCGGCATATTCGGGCTGCAGCTCCAGGGCGGTGCGGAAGGCGGCCTCGGCCTCCTCGGCCCGCTCCAGGTCGAGCAGGGCGCTGCCCAGATTGGAGTGATAGGCCGCCACCCCGCCCTTCCGGGCGATGGCCCGGCTGATCAGCTCCACGGCGGTTTCGGGGGCGCGCCGCTGGCAGGCGATCACCCCCAGCAGATGCAGGCTGTCGGCATGATGGGGATCGGCGGCCAGAACCGCCTGATACAGGGCCTCGGCCTCGGCCAGACGGCCGGACTGGTGATGGGCGAGGCCTTGGTCGAACAGGGAAGCGGGCGAGGGCATGGCGGAACCGGGCTGCGAAAACGCCCTTATTCTGCCACGGTTTTGTTTCGCAATGGTGTCGAAGATGCCGGCGCTAAAAATGTTATGATATAACATTGCAAAGTTCATCGCGCCGTCGTAGTCTGCCCGCATCGTCAGGAGATCTTATGCGCCCTTTGTCCTCTTCCCCGTCCGCCGCGCCGGTTGCTGTCGGCTTGTCGCCCCTGGGCTGGTCGGCCTGGGCCCGGGTGGCGGTGGCTCTGGTCGCCATCGCGGTGCTGTGGCTGGCGGTGGGCTGGGCCATGGGCTGGCTGGGGAGCGCGCCGTGAGCCAGATCCGCCTGGCCGACGTTACCCTGGGCTACGAGCGCCATCCGGCGGTGCATCATGTGAGCGGCCTGTTCGCGCAAGGTTCGGCCACCGCCATCGTCGGCCCCAACGGCGCCGGCAAAAGCACCCTGCTGAAGGGGCTGATGGGGCTGCTGCGCCCCCTGGGCGGCGCCATCCGCCTGGAGGGCCTGTCGCGGCGCGACATGGCCTATCTGCCGCAGCAGGCCGAGATCGACAGCGATTTTCCCATGACCGTGCAGGATGCCGTGCTGCTGGGCTTCTGGCGGCGCACCGGCGCTTTCGGCGCCGTGAGCCGGGGCATGGCGGCGGCGGCCGAGGCGGCGCTGGACAAGGTGGGGCTGGAAGGCTTCGCCCGCCGCCAGATCGCCGCCTTGAGCGTGGGCCAGCGCCAGCGCATGCTGTTCGCCCGCCTGCTGCTGCAAGATTGCCCGGTGATCCTGCTGGACGAGCCGTTCGCCGCCGTGGATGCCCGCACCACCCACGATCTTTTGGGCCTGATGCGCGGCTGGCGGTCCGAGGGCCGCACCCTGATCGCCGTGCTGCACGATTTCGAACAGGTGCGCCGCCATTTTCCGCATAGCCTGCTGCTGGCCCGCGAACTGATCGCCTGGGGCGAAACCGCAACGGTGCTGACCGAGGCGCATCTGGCGGCGGCGCGCGCCGCCTGCGACCGCTGGGACGAACAGGCGCCGCTGTGCCCGGAGGGCGGGGAATGACCGCCATGCTGCACGCCCTCTTCATCGCCCCCTTCGCCGATTTCGAATTCATGCGCCGCGCCCTGGTGGCCTGCCTGGCCCTGGCCCTGGGCAGCGGCCCCATGGGGGTGTTTCTGATCCTGCGCCGCATGAGCCTGGTGGGGGATGCGCTGTCGCACGCCATCATGCCGGGGGCGGCGGTGGGCTTTCTGCTGGCCGGGCTGTCGCTGCCGGCCATGAGCCTGGGCGGCTTCGTGGCCGGCCTGCTGGTGGCGCTGCTGTCGGGGGTGGTGGCCCGCGTCTCCAAACAGCGGGAGGATGCCAGCTTCGCCGCCTTTTACCTGATCTCGCTGGCCGCCGGGGTGCTGATCGTTTCCACCCGTGGCAGCAATGTGGATCTGATGCATGTGCTGTTCGGCTCGATCCTGGCGGTGGACAACGCCTCGCTGCTGCTGGTGGCCGGCATCAGCTCGTTCACCCTGCTGGCCTTCGCCCTGGTTTACCGCCTGCTGGTGGTGGAATGTTTCGATCCCGGTTTCCTGCGGGCGGTGGGCGGCGGCGGCAGTGGCATCCATATGCTGTTTCTGGTGCTGGTGGTGCTTAATCTGGTGGCCGGGTTTCAGGCCTTGGGCACCCTGATGGCGGTGGGGCTGATGATGCTGCCGGCCATCGCCAGCCGCTTCTGGGTGCGGGAGGTGTGGTCGCTGGCGCTGCTGTCCATCGCTTTCGCCTTCCTGTCCGGCTATGCCGGGCTGGTGATTTCCTTCCAGCATAACCTGCCCTCCGGCCCGGCCATCGTGCTGTTCGCCGGGGTGCTTTATGTCGCGTCCTTCGTGTTCGGCCGCCATGGCGGCCTGATCGCCACGCTGTGGCCCGGGCGGCACCGCCGCCGATAGGGATATTTGCGTCATCGCCGCCGTTAGTTTTTTAGGAGAAACAGATGCTGAAAAAGTCCGCGGCCCTGGCCGCCACGCTGATGCTTTGCCTGATGCAACCGGCAGCGGCGAAAACCCTGCATGTGGTGGCCAGTTTCACCGTGCTGGCCGATCTGGTCCAGCAGGTGGGCGGTTCGCATGTGGTGGTGAAAAGTCTGGTGGGTCCCAATGGCGACCCCCATGTTTACGAACCCACCCCCTCCGACGCCAACGCTCTCGCCCATGCCGATCTGGTGGTGGAAAGCGGCCTGGGCCTGGAAGGCTGGATCGACCGCCTGATCACCGCCTCGGGTTACAAGGGGCCGGTGGTGGTGGCTTCGGCGGGCGTGGCGCCCCGCACCATGGTGGATGGCGACGACGGCCCCGCCAAGGGCAAGATCGTCACCGATCCCCATGCCTGGAACAGCGCCGCCAATGCCGCGATCTATGCCGCCAATATCGAGCGCGCCCTGATCAAGGCCGATCCCGCCGATGCCGCCGACCTCAAGGCCAGCGGCGACCGCTACATCGCCCAACTGAAAGACCTGGACGCCTGGGCCCGCCGCGAACTGGCGGCGGTGCCGGCCGCCCGCCGCAAGGTCATCACCAGCCACGATGCCTTTTCCTATTTCGGCCGCGCCTATGGGGTGAGTTTCCTGGCGCCGCAGGGCGTGTCCTCCGATGCCCAGCCCTCGCCGGCCCAGGTGGCGGCCCTGATCACCCAGATCCGCGCCGAAAAGGTGAAGGCGGTGTTCATCGAAAATCAGACCGATCCCCGCCTGGTGGAAGAGATCGCCCGGGAAGGCCATGCCAAACTGGGGGGCGAGCTTTACCCCGAGGCCCTGTCCAGGGCCGATGGCCCGGCCGCCAGCTATGTGGACATGTTCCGCTATAACGTTTTGGCCCTGAAGGCCGGCATGCTGAGCCGGTAGCTCAGACCCCGTCCTGGCGGCGCAGCCAGGGCAGCAGCGCCAGGGTGGGCAGGCCCTGGCCGGCCAGCAGCAGGGGCAGGGACAGACCCCGCGCCAGCAGGGCGGCCCCGGCCAGCGACGAGGCCACCATGAACAGGGCGTTGACGATGTTGTTGGCGGCAACGGCGCGGGCCCGCCCGGCGTTTTCCCGCTGCAGCCGGGTGTAAAGCGGCACCACGTAAAGCCCGCCCGACAGGGCGATCAGCGCCAGATCGGCCAGCAGGCGCCAATGGCCGGGCCGGGCCAGGAAGGCGGCGGCGTTCAGCAGCGGCGCCCCGGCCGGGGCGGCGGCGGGGCTGGCCCAGGCCAGATCGGCGGAAAAGACCGCCAGCCCCAGGCCGCCCAGGGCCACCAGGGCGCCGGGGCGCAGGTGGCGGCGCAGGCGGGCGCACAGCACGGCGCCCGCCGCCACGCCCAGGGTGAACAGGCTGAGCATCAGCGTTACCACCTGCTGGTCGGCTCCCAGGATCAGGCGGGCATAGGCCGGCATCTGGGTGAGCAGGGTGGCGCCCAGAAACCAGAACCAGGAAATCCCCACGATGGGGCGCCACAGGGCCGGGCGGGCGGCCAGCAGGGCGCGGATGCCGCCCGGGGTTTCGTGCGGCTGCGGCGGCGCCGGGGGCAGGGCGCGGCTGGCCAGGAAGCCGGTCAGGGCCAGGGCCAGCAGGGCGGCGCCGGTCAGCAGCGGGCCGTGCGGCGCCAGGATCAGCAGGCTGCCGCCGATCATGCCCAGCAGAATGGCCACGAAGGTGCCGGCCTCCACCCAGGCATTGCCGGCCAGCAGTTCGCCGGGGGCCAGGTAATCGGGCAGGATGGCGTATTTCAGCGGCCCGAAGGCGGTGGCCAGACAGCCGAACAGCGCCAGCACCGCCAGCAGCGCCAGGGGATTTTTCAGGGACAGGGCCAGGGCGGCGGCGGCGGCCACGCCGATCTCGGCGCCTTTGATGCGCAAGATCAGGCCGCTTTTCTCGTGGCGGTCGGCCCAGGCCCCGGCGGCGGCGGAAAACAGCACGAACGGCAGAATGAACAGCCCCGCCGCCAGGCTGACCAGCACCGACGGCGCCAGGCCCAGGGCGCCGGGCAGGCGGTAGATGATCAGCACCGCCAGGGCGTTCTTATAAAGGGTGTCGCTCAGCGCGCCGACGAACTGGGCCACGAACAGGGGCAGGAAACGGCGGCGGAACAGAAAGGTCATGGCGGGTCCGGCGTGGGGTGGCGGAGCGGGCAGGGTAAAACGCCGCCGCATTTCTGTATACCGGCCTCGCATGGCTTGGAATCCGGCCTCCGATGGGGCATGCTCGGGCCTTCCCCTGACGTCTTTTGCCCAGGAGCTTCATGTCCGCGCCGTCTTCCCGTCCCGTGCCGTCCTGGGTCAAGCCCGTGACCGACTTCGCGCCGCTGGCGCTGTTCTTCCTGGTGTTCAAGCTGCACGGCCTGCTGCCGGCCACCACGGCGCTGATCGCCGCCACCCTGGCCGCCCTGGCCCTGAATTATGTTTATACCCGCAAGCTGGCCCTGGTGCCGCTGGCCACGGCGGTGATCGTCACGGTGTTCGGCGGCCTGACCCTGTGGCTGCACGACGATGCCTTCATCAAGATGAAGCCCACCATCATCTACGGCCTGTTCGCCGCCGTGCTGGCCGGCGGGCTGGCGCTGAAAAAGCCGCTGCTGGCCGCGGTGATGGGCGAGGCTCTGCCGCTGGACGAGATGGGCTGGCGCCGCCTCACCGTACGCTTCGTGGCCTTTTTCCTGGCCATGGCCGTGGCCAACGAGATCATCCGCCGCCTGCTGACCACCGAACAGTGGGTGCTGTGGAAAGTACCGGGCAGCCTGATCGTAACCTTTCTCTTCATGCTGATGCAGACGGGGCTGATCCGCCGCCATCGCCTGCCCGAGGCCGGGGAGGACAAAAAGACCGCCGATTAAAAAAGTGTTGAAAAAATGCGGGCGATTTTTTTTCAGCATGCTACCCTGTATTACAGAAATCTTTTCAATTTTAACAGTTATCTGGCGGAGACTGGATGAAGGGCCTGCCCGACATACCGCAGATCGATCTGGGCCGGGATGGCGCCGCCGCCCTGGCGCGCGCCTTTCCTGAGCGCCTGCGCGATCTGGTCTGTCAGGCGCGGCGGCGCTATACCGGCCTGGGGCTGGGGCTGGCCGACCGCATGGCCCATCGCTGGCTGGCGGCGGCGGCCAATCCCTATCTGGCCGAGATCGAGGCGGTGGCCGCCCAGGCCGGCTGCTCCGGCGTTTACCTGCTCAACACCAGTTACGACATGGCCTGCACCTCGGCGGTGGTGCCGTCGAAGGATGGCGGCTTCCGGCTGGTGCGGGTGCTCGACTGGAAACTGCACGGTCTGGGCCGCTCCCTGGTGCTGGCCCGCCAGGAGGGGCCGGCGGGGCCGTTCCACAGCCTGACCTGGCCTGGCTACGCCGGGGTGCTGACCGGCATCGCCACCGGCCGTTTCGCCGCCGCCATCAATCAGGCGCCGCGCGGCGGCGGCGTGGGGCAGCGTCTGGTGGGGCGGGTGCAGGTGTGGCGCCGCGGTGGCCTGCCCCCCGCCCATCTGCTGCGCCAGGTGTTTGAAACCGCCCCCGATTACGAAACGGCGCGGCGCCTGCTGATCGAAACCCGCATCGCCGTGCCGGCCATCTTCGTTCTGGCCGGCTGCGGCTCCAGCGACGGCTGCGTGATTGAGCGCACGCCGTTCGAGGCGGCGGTGCGCCCGGCGCCGGCGGCGGTGGCCAATCATTGGGTTTCGATGGCCCGTCCCGGCAAGCCGCGCGGCATCGACAGCCACGGCCGCCAGCGCGCCATGGAACGGCTGCTGAAGCACCCGCCCAACCATTTCCACTGGCTGGCGCCGCCGGTGCTGAACAAGGATACCCGCCTGGTGGCCCTGGCCGATCCGGCCACCGGCTTTCTGCGCGCCCAGGGCTTCGAGAAGACCGGCGCCGTGACCCGCCCGCTTAATATCGATCTTTAGGGCGGCCTCTTGCTGTACGATATGCCGCTGTTCCGTCCGCCGTCCGAGGGCGATCATCTGATCGTGCAGGCCACTCTGGGCTGCGGCTACAACCAGTGCAGCTTTTGCTCCATGTACAAGGGCAAACCCTACCGCGCCCGGCCGCTGGACGAGGTCTTCGCCCATATGGAGGCGCTGGCCCAGGCCTGGCGCGGCCGCACCGATCAGGTGCGCCGGGTGTTCCTGGCCGATGGCGATGCCTTCGGCCTGCCCAGCGCGCATCTGCTGGCCATCGCCACCCGGCTGCGGGTGCTGTTTCCCCATCTGGCCCGGCTGTCGGCCTATGCCACGCCCTTGAACATCCTGAAAAAAAGCGACGAGGAGCTGGCCCGCCTCAAGGCGGCGGGGCTTGGGCTGCTTTATGTCGGCATCGAATCCGGGGCGGCCGAGGTGCTGCGCCGGGTGGCCAAGGGCATCACCCCCGACGGTCTGGCCGAGGCGCTGACGCGGGCGCGGGCCGCCGGGATCAAGCTGTCGGCCACGGTGATTCTGGGGCTGGGCGGCCGGGCCTTCAGCGCCCGCCATGCCGCCGAAACCGCCGCCCTGGTCAACCGCGCCCCGCCCCATTATCTTTCCACCCTGCAGCTTTTCTTGCAGCCCGAGGCCGAGGCCGGGTTCCTCGGCCGCTGGGATGGGGACTTCACCCCCCTGGACGACGATGGCGTGCTGGCCGAGCAGCGGGCCCTGCTGACGGCGCTGGCCCCGCCCGCTCCGGTGATCTTCCGCTCCAACCATGCCTCCAACTGCCTGGCTCTGGCCGGCACCCTGCCCAAGGACGGCCCCCGCCTGCTGGCCGAGATCGCCGCCGCGCAAGGCGGCCGGGGGCCGTTGCGCCCGGCCTGGATGCGCGGGCTGTGAACGCCGGCGCCGAAGCCTGGCTGGCGCAGGGCAACGCCGCCGCCGCCGCCGGACGCTGGGAGGAGGCCCTGGCCGCCTATGGCCGCGCCCTGGCCTGCCTGCCGGGCTGGGTGCCGGCCCTGATCAATGCCGGCGGCGCCCTGAAGGAACTGGGGCGGCTGGACGAGGCGGCCCGCGTGCTGGGGGCGGTGCGCGCGGCCTGCCCCGATGATCCCGATCTTTTGGCCAATCTGGCCGGGGTGCGGCGCCAGCAGGGCGATTTCGCCCAGGCCCTGGCTCTGTACCGCCAGGTGGCGGCACAGGCGCCCAGCGCCGCCGCCTGGAGCAATCTGGCGGTGCTGCAAGATGAAACGGGCGAGGCCGACGCGGCGGCGGCCTCCTTCGCCCAGGCCCTGGCCCTGGCGCCGGAGGATGCCGAGATCCGCTTCAACCACGCCAATTTCCTGTTGCGTTCCGGCGCCTACCGTGACGGCTGGCAGGCCTACGAGGCGCGATGGCAGGCCCGCGCCCAGGTGCTGCGGCCGCGCGGTTTCGCCGCCCCGGCCTGGGATGGAACGCCGCTGGCCGGGCGCACCTTGCTGCTGCATGCCGAGCAGGGCCTGGGCGATACCCTGCAATTCGTGCGCTTTCTGCCGCGCCTGCCCGGCGATGGCCGCATCGTGCTGCTGGCGCAAACGCCGCTGCTGGATCTGCTGGCGGCCAGCCCGGCGGCGGCGGCGGTCGAGGTGGCGGGGGATGCGGCGATGCTGCCGCCCTGCGACTGCCAGGCGCCGCTGCTGAGCCTGCCCCGCCTTCTGGGGCTGGATCAGGCCGGGGATCTGGGCATGATTGCCCCCTATCTGGCGCCGCCGCCCGCGTTTTCCTGGCCGCGCCCGGAGGGATGCGGGCCGCGCATCGGGTTTTCCTGGCGCGGCAATGCCCGCCATCGCGGCAATCAGGCCCGCGGCCTGCCGCTGGAGGGGCTGCTGGCCCTGCTGGGTGGCCGGGGGGCGCGGCTGGTCAGCCTGCAGGCCGGGCCCGGCGCCGCCGAAAGCGCCCTGCTTGCCGCGCAGGGCGTCGAGGATGCCGGCGCCGCCTTCACCAGCTTCGGCCATAGCGCCGCCCTGGTGGCCGAACTGGATCTGGTGATCACCCTGGATTCCGCCCTGGCCCATCTGGCCGGCGGCCTGGGCCGCCCGGCCTGGGTGTGCCTGCCCTTCGCCGCCGATTGGCGCTGGGGCCGGGCCGAGGCGGCCGGTCCGTCGTCCAGCCTCTGGTATCCCTCGCTGCGGCTGTACCGGCAAACCGCGCCCGGCGCCTGGGCCGAGCTGCTGGCCGGCGTGGCGGCCGATCTCTCCAACTTATTGAATTGTGGTGGAAATCTGACGAATGGCCCGGGTGCCATCCGTCAGATTTCCACCACTAGCGGATTTTGTGGCGCTTGATGCTGCGCGGCGGCGGCGGTTCGAACAGATCGGGGGCCTCGTCCTGGCGGCGCTGGCGGGCGGCCAGGCGCAGCAGATTCCACACCACGATCGGCGGCCCCAGCACCAGGGCCATCTTGCCCAGCCAGATCAGGAAGCTGGCATGGCCCTTGGCGATGATCAGCGCCTCCTTGCAGTTATAGCGCTGCTCGAAGCTGCCGGCGCAGTTTTGCATTTCCTGCTCGATGGCGGGATCGCGGAAGCCGTACTGATCGGGATTGACGGCGATGAACTGCACGTAAAGCGCCCCCACCATCCACAGGGTGCAGACCAGGGTAACGATCCAGTTCAGACGTTTGCGGAAAGACCCGGCAGCCACGGCGATCGATCCTTACACTCGATGGGAACGCTGGTTTGCAGTCTAGCATAAACGCAACGCCGACGGGAACGCCTCCCGGGTTCTGACAAGGGCAAGGGGCTTTAAGCGCAACGCCGATGGACGGAGATGCCGCTGGCGCGGCCACGGATAACGCAGAGGCCGCAAAAATCCATCTGGGTTCGTCCGGGGCCGTCGCCCACTCAAACCGGGGTAACCCTGAACAGGTTGCCCGAGAGGCCGAGAAGGCGATTGTCGCGGGCGGCGCTTTGGCGTAGGAAAATCAAGACTTTTAACGCGTAGAGGCTGCCGTGCTCGATCATCTGCTGGACCTTGCAACCGCCAGGGTTGTCGCCATCACCCCCGTGACCCAGGCCCGTTTCGCCGAGTGGCTGTCCACCCAGCCGGCGCCGGTGCGCGGCTGGGTGGACAGCGCGGGCTTCGGCGGCGAGCCGGGGGCGGTTTGTCCGCTGCCCGACGGCCAGGGGCAGGTGGAGCGGGTGCTGTTCGGCCTGGATGCCGCCGATCCCTGGTGCTGGGCGCATCTGCCGCTGAAACTGCCGGGCCGGAACGAGGCCGTTTGCTACCGCATCGATGATCTGCCCGATGCCCGCGCCGCCGAATGGGCGGCCCTGGCCTGGGCCCTGGGCTGCTATCAGTTCGGCGGGTACAAAAGCCGGGCCGGGCGCGGCTTTCCCCGGCTGCTGTGGCCCGAGGCCGCCAACCGCGCCCGGGTGGGCAGTCTGGTGGAGGCCATCGGCCTGGTGCGCGATCTGGTCAACCGTCCGGCCGCCGATATGGGCCCGGCCGAGCTGGAACAGGCGGCCCGCACCCTGGCGGAACGGTACGGCGCCCGCCTGCGCGCCGTGGTGGGCGAGGATCTGCTGGCCGAGAACTATCCCTTGATCCACGCCGTGGGCCGCGCCTCCGACCGGGCGCCGCGCCTGATCGATCTGGTGTGGGGCGATGAAATGGCGCCGCGCGTCACCCTGGTGGGCAAGGGGGTGTGCTTCGATTCCGGTGGGCTCGATCTTAAATCGGCGGCCAACATGAAGCTGATGAAGAAGGATATGGGCGGCGCCGCCCACGCCCTGGCCCTGGCCGGGCTGGTGATGGCGGCCGGCCTGCCGGTGCGCCTGCGCCTGCTGATCGGCGCCGTCGACAACGCGGTGTCGGGGTCGGCCTTCCGGCCGCTGGATATTCTGAAAAGCCGCAAGGGCCTCAGCGTGGAAATCGGCAATACCGACGCCGAGGGCCGCCTGGTGCTGGCCGACTGCCTGGCCGAGGCCGACCGCGAACAGCCGCGCCTGCTGCTGGATTTCGCCACCCTGACCGGCGCGGCGCGCACGGCCCTGGGGCCCGATCTGCCGGCCCTGTTCACCCCCGACGAGGCCCTGGCCGCCGCCTTTCAATCCGCTGCCGAAACGACCTCCGACCCCTTGTGGCGGCTGCCGCTGTGGAAGCCCTACCGCCGCCTGATCGAGGGCAAGCTGGCCGATCTGTCCAATTCCAGCGACAGCCCCCATGCCGGGGCCATCACCGCCGCGCTGTTCCTGCAGGAATTCGTTTCGCCCGGCACGCCCTGGGCCCATCTCGATCTCTTCGCCTGGAACCCCTCGGCGCGCCCCGGCCGCCCCGAAGGCGGCGAGGCCATGGCCCTGCGGGCGGCCTTTCATCTGATCGAGCAGAAATTTCCGTTATGATCATTGCCGTAGGGAGCGGCCTCGGGTAATTTCGTCCTCGCAACGAGATGAGTGCGTCATGGGCTTAGAACTGAAGGCAGTACAGGCGCTTGATCTGTGGCGGGGGGCCATCGTCGAGAGCGTCCGCAGAGAGGCGCCGGACCTGTCGGCGCGCCAGATGGCGCTGGTGCTGACGGTCTACCTCACGCCGCCGCCGCATACGGTGCGCGGCCTGGCCGCCACCTTGAACATTTCCAAGCCCGCCATCACCCGCGCCCTCGACCGCTTGAGCGAGATCGGCCTGATCCGCCGCAAGGTGGACGAGGCCGACCGCCGCAGCGTGCTGATCATGCGTACCGTCAAGGGATCGGTGTTCCTGCGCGAGTTCGGCGATATCATCGTGGCCGCCGCCGCCCAGACCGAAAGCGATCCGGCGGCGGGCTGATGCGCGCCCGGCCCGAAACCGACGCCCATATCCTGCTGGCCGACATTTCGGGCTATACCCGTTTCCTGCATGCCAACCGCCTGACCCTGGCCCACGCCACCCAGATCGTTTCGGCCCTGCTGGAGGCGGTGATCGCCGCGGCCCCCCGGCCGATGCGCCCGCACAAGCTCGAAGGCGACGCCGTGCTGCTGGCCGCCTGGGGCGAGGGCGCCGATGCCGCCGCCCCTCTGGCCCCCGCCGCCTTTTTCCAGGCCTTCTACCGCCGCCGCGCCGCCCTGGCGGCGGCCAATACCTGCCCCTGCGAGGCCTGCCGCCAGATCCCCGATCTCGATCTCAAGATCATCGCCCATCACGGGCGGCTGCTGCGGCACCGCGTCGGCCGTTTCGAGGAACTGGCCGGCCCCGATCTGATCCTGGCGCACCGTCTGCTGAAAAACCGGGTGCAGGGGCGGCGCTATCTGCTGTGCAGCGCCGAGGCCTGGCGCGTTGTGGGCGGCCATGCCATGTTCGCCGGCCTGCCGGTGGAGCGCTGGGAGGAAGACTGCGAAGGGCTGGGGGCGGTGCCGGTGGTGGTGCTGCGCGAGGCGGCGCCGCTGCTGGGGCAGCCGCTGCCGCAGGCGGCGGGCCGCTGGGCCAAAACCTCCGATTTCATCTGGAAGCATGTGGTGCTGCTGCCGCTGCTGGGCCCCTGGCTGCTGGCGCGGGGCCGCCGCCGCCTGGCGCCGGGATCATGAGCGGGGGCCGCCCGCCCGAGGCCCGCAAGGCCTTCGCCGAGGGGGCGGCCCGCCAGGCCGCCGGGGATGCGCGCGGCGCCGTGGCGGCCTATCACCGCGCCGTAAGCCTCGATCCCCACTATGCCGAAGCCTATTGCAATCTGGGGCTGGTCCTCTTCGAGCTGGGGGCCAGGGCGCCGGCCCTGGCCGCCTACCGCGCCGCCCTGGCCCTCTCTCCCGGCTTTGTCGAGGCCCACAACAATCTGGGCAACGCCCTGCTGCGACTGGATCAGCCGCAGCAGGCCGCCGCGCATTTCCGCACCGCCATCGCCCTTGATCCCGCCCGGCCGCAGCCGCACAGCAATCTGGGCCAGGCCCTGCTGGAACTGGGCGAACCGGCGGCGGCCGAGGCCGCGCACCGCGCCGCCCTGGCCCTTGATGCCGCGCTGCCCGATGCCGTCAACGATCTCGGGCTGGCCCTGGCCCGGCAGAACCGCTGCGAAGAGGCGCTGGAGCAGTTCGAGCGGGCCCTGGCCCTGGCGCCGGAGACGCCGCGCTTCGCCGTCAACCGCGCCCTCACCCTGCTGAAGCTGGGGCGCTTTGATGAGGGCTGGCAGGCCTACCGCAGCCGCTGGGCCGCCCGCCCCGCCGGGGACCGGCAGGCGTTTTCCCAGCCGGAATGGGAGGGCGGGCCGCTGGCCGGGCGCACCCTGCTGCTCTATGGCGAGCAGGGCTATGGCGACAGTCTGCAGTTCGTCCGCCTGCTGTCGCGGCTGCCGCGCGATGGCCGGGTGCTGCTGCGGCTGCCGGGGCCGCTGGTGCGGCTGCTGGCGGGGCAGGGCTACCCGCTGGCGGCGGTGCTGGATGAAGCCCTGCCGCCGCCGCCGTTCGATTGCCATGCCTCGCTGATGGATCTGGCCCGGCTGCTGCGGCTGGAGCTGGCCGATCTGCCGGGGCCCTGCCCCTATCTGCGCGCCGATGCGGCGTTGCAGGCGGCCTGGCGGCAGCGGCTGGCGGCGCTGCCCGGCCGCAAGGCGGGGCTGGTGTGGGCCGGCAATCCCCGCCCCTGGCATGACGAGGCCAGCCGTCTCGACCGCCGCCGCAGCCTGCCGCCCCGGCTGCTGGAGGCGGCGCTGCGCGGCTGCCCCGGCCTGACCCTGGTGTCGCTGCAGAAGGAGGCGGCGGAACGGCCCAATCTGCCGCTGCGGGACTGGAGCGCCGAACTGAGCGATTTCGCCGACACCGCCGCCCTGGTGGCGGCGCTGGATCTGGTGGTGACGGTGGATACGGCGGTGGCGCATCTGGCCGGGGCGCTGGGCAAACCGGTGTGGATCCTGTCGCGCTTCGACGGCTGCTGGCGCTGGCTGCGAAACCGCGACGACAGCCCCTGGTATCCCACCGCCCGGCTTTACCGCCAGACGGCGCCGGACGACTGGACGGCGCCGCTGGCCCGGCTGCGTCAGGATTTGGAGGTCTTCAGCGCCAGGGGATGATGGCTGTTCACCAGCCCCTTCAGGCGGTCGTCCAGCACATGGGTATAGATCTGGGTGGTGGCGATGTCGGCGTGGCCCAGCATCTGCTGCAGGCTGCGCAGATCGGCGCCGTGCGCCAGCATGTGGCTGGCGAAGGAATGGCGCAGCACATGCGGCGAGACCCGGCGGCGGTCGATGCCGGCGGCCAGGGCCAGTTCGGTCAGCAGGCGGAAAAAGCCCGAGCGGGTGAAATGGCCGCTGCCGCCACGGCCGGGAAACAGATAAGGGCTGCTTTTGGGCCGCCGGACCGCCCGCCAGGCGGCCAGGGCGTCGCGGGCCGGCTGGCCCAGCGGCACCAGCCGTTCCTTGGAGCCCTTGCCGCGCACCATCAGGCTGGGGCTGTCGCGCCCGGCGGCGGCCAGGGGCAGGCCCACCAGTTCCGAAACGCGCAGCCCCGAGGCGTAGAGCAGTTCCAGCAGGGCGGCGTCGCGCAGGCCCTCGGCGCCGGGGCGGGCGTGGGCGGCGGCCAGCAGCCGCTCCACCTCGTCCTCGGAGAGATATTTCGGCAGGGGCGCGCCCAGGCGCGGGCTGTCGAGCACGGCGCTGGGATCGTCGGGGCGCACCCCTTCCAGAAACAGGAATTTATGGAACTGGCGCAGGGTGGAAAGATGCCGCGCCGCCGTGCGCGCCGCCATGCCGCGATCCTTGAGATCGGTCAGATAATCGCGCAGGGCCTGGCTGTCGGCCTCGTGCAGCTCCAGGCCCTGGCTGGCCAGGAAATCGGCGAAATCCTCCAGATCGCGCCGGTAGGCCTCCAGGGTGTTGATGGCGGCGGCGCGTTCCGCCGCCATCATTTCCAGAAAGGCCCCGGCGTGCCGGTTCTCGCCGTCAAACGCCGTTGGCAATGGCCGCGTCCACCGCCAGGGCGCGGGCGTCCTTGTCCAGCCCGGCCTGTTTCAGGGCCGCCACCACCTGATAGAGCAGCGAGGGATCGGCCTGATCGAGGCCGGTATCGCCCAGAGCGGCCAGGGCGAACAGCACGGTGCCGCCCACCTGGCGGGCGGCGGCGGCGCCATGCAGTTCCTGCAGCAGGGCCGGACGGGCCGGGGCGGCGGTGCCGGCGGTGGCGTTCAGCAGCGGCAGCCAGGCCTGGGCCGGCACGCTTTCGCCCAGGGCGGCCAGCAGGCTGTAGGCCACGGCGGCGCGGCGCTGGCTGGCGGCATCGGCCTGATCGGCGCGGGCCAGACGCCAGGCCTCGAGGGCGGCGGCGGGCAGGGGCTGGCCGTCCTCGGCCACGGCCATGCGCAGAAGCGGCCATAGCCCGGCCACCGCCTGCATGGCCTGCGGCGCGTTGCCCTGGGCGCGCAGGGCGGTCAGCCAGGGCTTGGCGGCGTCGGGCCGTCCGGCGGCCAGCAGGGCGCGGGCGGCGGTATAGGCGAAGCCGGTCAGCTCGGGCGCGGGCGTGATCGCCGCCAGGGCGTCGGCATAAAGCCGGGCCGTCATGGCGTAGAGCGGGCTGGCGTCGCCCGCCGCCGCCAGGGCCTTGCCGATCACCTCGATCCTGGCGGCCGCAGACAGGCCGGGCTGGATGGCGGTGTGGTAGGACAGGGCGCGGCCCCGGGGGCCCTTGTCGGGGCCGAGGGGCAGGGCCAGCTCCTGCGGGGTGAAGCTGGTGGCGTCGTAGATCTGGCGCAGGGTGGCGGTGTCGAGGGCGCCGGCCATCTCGGCCTTTTCGGCGGCGATCAGGCGGGCATCGGGGCTGGCGCTGGCGGTTTTGGCCAGGGCCGCCTGCAGGGCCGGCACCGGGGTTCCCGCCGCCGCTTCCGGCAGGGCCAGTTTGGCGGCGCGGGCCAGGGCCAGATCCAGCGGCGTCAGCCTGTCGAAGGCGGTGAGGCGGCCGGGGGCGATGCCGCCCAGGGCGTCGGCGGCGATAAAGAAGGCCGGATCCTTCACCTTCTGCTCGCGCAGCACATCCTCGGTCAGCGAGGCTTCGCTGGCCTTGCCGCCGGCGAACTGGCAATAGACCGAGACCATGGCGGCGTAGGTGTCGTCGCCCTGGCCGCGCAGGGCCGAGGCCTGGGCGCAGGCGGTGGCGGTGTCGCCGGCCAGCAGGGCGGCGTCGGCGGCCAGATGGCGCAGGGGCGGGGTGAAGGCCTGCAGGCTCACCCCTTTCAGAAAGGCGTTGAGATCATCGACGGCGCCCATGGACCACAGCTTTTCGGCGCGCAGCGCCAGCAGCGGGGCGCCGCCGCCGGCCGGGCCGGAGGGGGCCTGGGCCACGCTCAGCAGCAGACGGCGCTCCAGGCTGCGTTCCGCGCGCGCTCCCGGAGCGGCGGGCAGCAGCGGCAGCACCGCCTGGACGGTGGCCATGCCGACGCCGGCCCAAAGATCGGTGCCGAAGCCGCCGTTGCCGTTGGTGAGGGTGCCGGTGGCATCGACGCTGACCGCCGCCAGCGGCTGCACGGTGATGGCGGTGTTGGCCGGCGTCATGGTGGGAAAGGCGCCGCTGCCGCCGGCCGGAGCCGGGGCCGGGGCGGGCCGGGCCGCCGGGGATTGGATCACCTGCACCGGCCCCTTGGCGGGCGGGGCGGGCTGGGGCGCCGCATTGGGCGACACCAGCACCTCGTCCACATGGGGGGTCAGCTGGATGGGGGCGTCGGTCTGGGCCAGGGCCAGGCCGGGGGCCAGCAGCAGGGCGACCAGGGCGGCGCCCAGGGCCGGCGGCGACTTAATGGGGGAAATGGTCATCCGGGATCACTTTCTGGATCTTGGTGGTGGGGGCCGGGATATCCCGCATCGCCAGGGCGGCCACGCCCCCCACGATGACGAAAAGCACCAGAACGAGAACGATGCGGATCATGCTGCTCATTTGCCGGAACCTGCCTTCAGCAAGACGAAACGGGGAAACATAAGGCCTTTGTGCCATTCCCCATGGAAGTATGGTAGGGTTCGCCCCAATTTGGCGAACGGTGGAAGTCTATCGGCATGGACGGCCGCTTTCAACGGCGGCGCGCCCCGAGGGCGCACAGCCGTCGGGGTTTTGAGGAAATGGGAACATGAGTGACGCAGGCGCGGCCCTGCCCCGGACCGTGGTGCTGGTCGGGCTGATGGGGGCCGGAAAAAGTTGTGTGGGGCGCAAACTGGCGGCCCGGCTGGGGGTGATCTTCGTCGATGCCGACGCCGAGATCGAGAAGGCGGCGGGGCGCAGCGTCTCGGACATTTTCACCGCCTACGGCGAACCGGCCTTCCGTGATCTGGAGCGCAAGGTGATGGCCCGGCTGATGGCCGGCGAACCCTGTATTCTGGCCGCCGGCGGCGGCGCCTTCATGGACGAGGGCACCCGCGCCCTGGTGCGGGACGGCGCGGTCTCGGTGTGGCTGCGCGCCGATCTCGATCTGCTGGTCAAGCGCACGGCGGGGCGCGATCACCGCCCATTGCTGAAAACCGGCGACCCGCGCGAGATTTTGCAGCGGCTGATCGATCAGCGCTATCCGGTTTACGCCCAGGCCGATCTGGTGGTGGATTCCGCCGATCTGCCGCCCGAGGTGACGGTGGAGGCGGTGGCCCAGGCCCTGGCCGGGTATTTCGCCGCCCAGGCCGCCCCCTCTTTGCTTCAGCACAAAGGATAAGGTCATGGCTTCCGTTCTGTCCGTCGCCCTGGGCGAGCGCTCCTACGAGATTCACGTGGGGGCCGGCCTGCTGGCCCGCGCCGGGGCGCTGATCCGGCCGCTGCTGGCCAGCCCGCGGGTGTTCGTGGTCACCGACGAGACCATCGAGGGGCTGCATCTCGACACCTTGAAGGAGTCGCTGGACCGGGCCGGCATCGAAAACCACGGCGTGGTGCTGCCTCCCGGCGAGCAGACCAAGGATTTCGCCCATCTGGAAAGCCTGCTGGACGCCATGCTGGACGCCCGCTGCGAGCGGGGCACCACCATCGTGGCCTTCGGCGGCGGCGTCATCGGCGATCTGACCGGCTTTGCCGCCAGCGTTCTGCTGCGCGGCGTGCCCTTTATCCAGATCCCGACAACCCTGCTGTCGCAGGTGGACAGCTCGGTGGGCGGCAAGACCGGCATCAACACCCGCCAGGGCAAGAATCTGGTGGGCAGCTTCTATCAGCCCCGTCTGGTGCTGGCCGATATCGACGTTCTCTCCACCCTGGCGCCGCGCGATCTGCGCTCGGGCTATGCCGAGGTGGTGAAATACGGCCTGATCGACGATCCCGCCTTCTTCGCCTGGCTGGAACAGCACGGCCTGGCCCTGCTGCTGGGCAATGCCGAGGCCCGCACCCACGCCGTGCTGACCAGCTGCGCCGCCAAGGCCCGGGTGGTGGCCGCCGATGAAAAGGAAAGCGGTCAGCGCGCCCTGCTCAATCTGGGCCATACCTTCGCCCACGCCCTGGAGGCGGAAGGCGGCTACGGCGAGGCGCTGCAGCACGGCGAGGCGGTGGCCATCGGCATGCTGATGGCCTTCGATCTCTCGGTGCGCATGGGCCTGTGCCCGGCCGCCGATCTGGCCCGGCTGGAAGCGCATCTGAAGGCCCTGGCCCTGCCGGTGGCGCTGCCGCCGCTGCCCGAGGGCAAGGCCTGGTCGGCCCCGGCGCTGCTGAGCCATTTCGCCAAGGACAAGAAGGTCAAGGACGGCAAGGTCACCTTCGTTCTGGCCCGCGGCATCGGCCAGGCCTTCCTGTGCCGCGAGGTGGAGCGCGCCCAGGTGCTGGCGGTGCTGGAGGACTGGGTGGCGCGCCCATGATCGGCGAGATTGCCCTGATCGCCGTTCTGCTGCTGCTGCTGTATTTTTTCAGCACGGCGGAAACGGCGCTCACCGTGGTCTCCAAGCCCCTGATGCATCAGCTGGAGCTGGAGGGCGATGACCGCGCCGGCCTGGTCAACCGCCTGCATCAGCGCAAGGAGCGCATGATCGGGGCCATTCTGCTGGGCAACACCCTGGTGCAGATCCTGGCCTCGGCCATCGCCACCACCGTGGCCCTGAAGGTGGCCGGCGATGTGGGCGTGGCCTACGAAACCGCCATCATGACGGTGATCATCCTGGTGTTCTGCGAGATCCTGCCGAAAACGGTGGCGCTGCATCACGCCAACCGCCTGGCGCCGGTGATCGCCCCGGTGATGCGGGCCATGGTGCTGCTGTTCGGCCCCTTCGTGCAGGGGGTGCAGATGCTGGTCAACGGCCTTTTGCGCCTGCTGGGGCTGCATCCTTCCGCCAACCCCGATCCCGATGCCGCCCTGGCCGAACTGCGCGGCGCCATCGATATCCACGCCGCCGAGGACGAGACCGGGCACGAGCGCAAGATGCTGCGCTCCATCCTGGATCTGGCCGAGGTGGAGGTGGGCGAGATCATGATCCACCGCAAGAACATGGTCATGCTGAACGCCGATCTGCCGGTGGAGGCGGTGATCGAACAGGCCACCAGCGCCGCCTATACCCGGCTGCCGCTGTGGCGCGGCCAGCCCGACAACATCGTCGGCGTGCTGCATTCCAAGGAGCTGCTGCGGGCCTTGCGCTCGCATGGCGGCGATCTTGAGGCCATCGATCCCTCGGCCCTGGCCAGCCCGCCCTGGTTCATCCCGGAATCCACCTCGCTGCTGGAACAGCTGCAGGCCTTCCGCAAGCGGCGCGAACATTTCGCCCTGGTGGTGGACGAGTACGGCTCGCTGCTGGGGGTGGTGACCCTGGAGGACATCATCGAGGAAATCGTCGGCGATATTTCCGATGAGCACGATGTTCTGGCCGCCGCCGTGCGGCCGCAGGGCGACGGCAGCTATATCGTGGCCGGCGAGGCCACCCTGCGCGACCTGAACCGCGAGTTCGACTGGCGCCTGCCCGACGAGGACGCCGCCACCCTGGCCGGCCTCCTGCTGCACGAATCCCGCATCATTCCCGACGTGGGCCAGGTGTTCCTGTTCCACGGCTTCCGGTTCGAGGTGCTGCGCCGTCAGCGCAACCAGATCGCCTCGGTCCGGGTCACCCCGCCCCAGCCAGACCAAGCCGAAGACGGAGCCTGACATGCCGCTTTCCCCGCCCGCCGCCCGCCAGCACATCCACACCCGCGAGGTGCGGGTGGAAGGGTTCCGCCGCGAGGACGGCCTTTGGGATATCGAAGGCCATTTAACGGATGTGAAAAGCTACCCCTTTCCCAACAAGGACCGTGGCGGCGAGATCCCGCCGGGCGAGCCGGTGCATGAGATGTGGGTGCGCCTGACCGTGGACGAGCGGTATCTCATCCGCGCCGTCGAGGTGGTGACCGATCACGCCCCCTTCACCCTGTGCGGCGACATCACCCCCAGCTTCACGGCGCTGGAGGGCTTAAGCCTGGGGCCGGGCTTTCTGAAGGAACTGCGCGCCCGCTTCAGCGGCGTGCATGGCTGCACCCATATCGTCGAGATGATGGGCCCCATCGCCACCACCGCCTTCCAGACCCTGGCGCCGCTGGTGGGGCGCGAACTGCGCGGCCACCAGCGGCCCCGCATCCTCGACACCTGCCATGCCCTGGATTCCCACGGCCCCGTGGTGGCGCGCGAATGGCCAGAATGGTACGAAGGCGCGGATAAGGTTTAAGACCGGTCAATGAATTGACCGGTTGTACGGTCCCTCGCCGGGCGGCGGCATCCGCCGCCTTGGCCGCTCGCTCAATGCTCGCTGGAAACCGGCCAACGCGTCACGTCAACGGTTGGCCGGCACAAGACCGTTCCGGTATCGCAACGGATTTAACTGCATCCGAAGTCGGGTTGTGCCCTTAAGGGGCGGCGGGGCGCAGAAACACCAGGCGGGCGGCGCCGTAGCGGCGTTCATCGGCGATGACGAAATCGGGCAGGGGCGAGGCGAAGGCCTCGGCCGCCGCCACCTCCACCACCACCAGGGCCTGGGGGGCGATCCAGCCCTGCGCCGCCAGCGCCGTCAGCGCGGTCTGGCCCAGGCCGCTTTTATAGGGCGGGTCCATCAGCACGATATCGCAGGGGCGCCGCGCCGGCGGCGGCCGGGTGGCGTCGGCGCGCAGGATGTCGGCCTCGCCCTCGGCGGTCATCTTGCGGGCATTGCCGTGGATCACCGCATAGGCGGCGGGATCGATTTCCATGAAGGTGGCGTGGGCGGCCCCGCGCGACAGCGCCTCGAAGCCCAGGGCGCCCGAGCCGGCGAAGGCGTCGAGCACGCGGGCGCCGCGCAGGGGCGGGGTTTCGCCGTGCGCCAGGATGTTGAACAGGGCCTCGCGCACACGGTCGGCGGTGGGGCGGGTGGTGGCGCCGGGCGGGGCCAGCAGCACCCGGCCCCTATGACGGCCGGCGACGATCCGCATGGGATTTTCCTCCACTGTCGGGGGCGCCGCTCTTGCGGGCGTGGCGGGCGCGGTTGCCGGGGCGGGCGGCGGCCAGGCTGGCCTCGGCTTTTTTGGCCTCGGCGCGGGCCGACGGCGTGGCCGCACCCTTGCGGGCCGGGGCGGCGGCGTCGCGGGTGCGGTCCTTGTCCTTGGGGGCCTTGGGGGCCAGCTTGGCGCCGGCGGTGCCCAGCTGTTCGCGCAGCACGCGGGGCGGCACCTCGTCCACCTCGCCGGGATTGAGCAGGCCCAGCTGGAAGGGGCCGTAGGCGATGCGGATCAGCCGGGTCACGGTCCAGCCCAGATACTCCATCACCCGGCGGATCTCGCGGTTCTTGCCTTCCTTCAGGCTGACGGTCAGCCAGGCGTTGGAGCCCTGCTTGCGGTCCAGCACCGCCTTGATGGGGCCATAGGCCACGCCGTCGATGTCCAGGCCCTTTTCCAGGCCGGCCAGGGTTTCCGGGGTGGGTTCGCCATGCACGCGCACGCGGTAGCGGCGCACCCAGCCGGTGGTGGGCAGCTCCAGGCGGCGGGCCAGATCGCCGTCGTTGGTCAGCAGCAGCAGCCCTTCCGAATTGAGATCGAGGCGGCCCACCGAAATAACCCGGGGCATGCCTTCGGGCAGGCGCTGGAACACGGTGTCGCGGCCCTGCTCGTCCTTGTGGCTGGTGACCAGCCCGGCGGGCTTGTGGTAGCGCCACAGCCGGGTGGGCTCGCTGGCCGGCAGCGGCTTGCCGTCCACCACGATCAGGCTGGCCTCGGTGACGGTGACGGCGGGCGAGGCGAGGCGCCGGCCATCCACCACCACGCGGCCCTCGGCGATCCAGCGCTCGGCGTCGCGGCGGGAGCACAGACCGGCGCGGGCCAGGCGCTTGGCGATGCGTTCGCCCTTTTCGGGGGTGTCGGCGGCGGGGGTGTCGGTAGCGTCGGTAGCGTCGCTCATGGGCGGCAGGCCTCTATGAAAGCCCGGAACAGGGCGGTATCGGCGGGACTGATGGCATATTCCGGGTGCCATTGCACCCCAAGGCAGAAGCGCCGGGCCGGATCCTCGATGCCCTCGATAACGCCGTCGGCGGCGCGGGCGTTGATCAGGATGGCCGCGGGCACGCTGGCCACCGCCTGATGATGGGCGGAATTGACCGGGATCTCGGCGGCGCCGGCGATGCGGGCCAGCAGGCTGCCCGCCGTCAGGGCCACGCTGTGGCCGGGCTCGGTGCGGGGATTGGGCTGCTCGTGCGCCAGGCAGCCGGGCACGGCGTCGGGGATGTGCTGGATCAGGGTGCCGCCCAGGGCCACCGCCAGCAGCTGTTCGCCGCCGCAGATGCCCAGGATGGGCAGATCGCGGGCCAGGGCGCCCCGCACCATGGCCAGCTCGAAGGCGGTGCGCCGCCCTTTCAGCTTCACGGTGTCGTGGCGGCTGGCGGCGCCGAACAGGGCGGGATCCACGTCGAAGGCGCCGCCGGTGATCACCAGACCCTGGATGCGGTCGAGATAGGCCTCGGCCAGCGCGGGGCTGTGGGGCAGGGGCAGCGGCAGGCCGCCGGCCTGGGCCACGGCATCGCAATAGTTCTGCCGCAGGGCGTACCAGGGCAGCTTGGAGTAGCCGCCGGGCTCCTCGCTGTCGAGGGTGATGCCGATAGAGGGAATGGTCATGGCGCCACCATAGTGGGCGGCGCCGGTCCCGGCAAGCGGGGCCGCTTTTCCAGATGTTTTTTTGTCGGCAAGACGGCAACATGCGGCGGTATCGACCGATCATGAGGGGGACCACGCAAGATGAACCGTTCCGTGCTGGGGGCCGCCCTGGCCCTGCTGGTGGCCGCCGCGCCGCTGTCCGCGGCCCTGGCCGAGGACATGCCCACGCCGCCGCCGCCGCGCGGCGCCCGGCATTGCCCCGACAATCCCGCCGGCACCTACCGCTTTTTCGAAAAATCCGGCCAGACCGAGCAGGACAAGGCGCGGCTGGAGCAGCTGGCGCCGCTGGCCCGCCAGCAGTCGTTCCTGTGCATTCTGGCCTTCGATAATCCGGCCCAGTGGCAAACCCGCCGCATGGCGGTGCGCCGCGTCAAATGGGTGATGGATATCCTGACCGGCAACGGCGTGCCGCGCTCCATCATCGGCATCGAGTTCCGCCCGGCCCAGCTCGATCCCGAGGCCATGCGGCAGGTGCAGGTGATTCTCGGCAGGTAGGCCGTGGTGGCGGATTTCATGGAGCTGGCCTTCGCCGAGGCCGAGGCGGCGGCGGCGCGCGGCGAGGTGCCGGTGGGCGCGGTGGTGGTGCGGCAGGGCCGGGTGCTGGCCCGCGCCGGCAACCGCGTCGAGGCGGATTCCGATCCCACCGCCCATGCCGAGCTGCTGGCCCTGCGGGCGGCGGCGGGCCTTTTGGGCTCGCCGCGCCTTTTGGGCTGCGATCTTTACGTCACCCTGGAGCCCTGCCCGATGTGCGCGGCGGCCATCTCCTTCGCCCGCATCCGCCGGCTTTATTTCGGCGCCTACGACCCGAAAGGCGGCGGCGTCGATCACGGCCCCCGCCTTTACGATCTGCCCAGCTGCCATCACCGGCCCGAGGTGGCGGGCGGCCTGCAGGAGCGCCGCGCCGCCGCTCAGCTGCGGCTTTTCTTCGCGGAAAAACGCTGATCTTCTTGCAAGAGAATTAGGTGGCGCTAATATAAAGGGCACTGCTGTTTTCGAGGACGGAGTTTAAGGATCATGGTCAAGGATTGGATCGGCGTTGCCGGGGATCTGGGGCCCGCCATCGTCAAGCTGCGCGGCGGCATTCCCGATGTGATGAAGGCCTTCAGCCAGATGGATCAGGCTGTGTCGCAGAACGGCGCCCTCGATCCCAAGACCAAGGAGCTGATCGCCCTGGCCCTGGGCGTGGCCTCGCGCTGCGACGGCTGCCTGGCCTTTCATGCCAAGGCCTGCGTCAAGTACGGCGCCAGCCGCGAGGAAGTGATGGAGATGCTGGGCATGGCCATCTATATGGGCGGCGGCCCGTCGATGATCTATGCCGCCCAGGCCCTGGAGGCCTTCGAGCAGTGGCAGGAAAAAGCCGCCAAGTAGGCCGCTTTCCGTGCAGACAGGCGCCCCCGTCCGGACCGGTCCGGACGGGGGCGTTTTTGTGTGCGGATGGCGCATTATACCGGCCAACCATTGAAGTGACTCGTTGGCCGGTATCCAGCGAGCATTGAGCGAGCGGCCAAGGCGGCGGATGCCGCCGCCCGGCGAGGGACGATACAACCGGTCAATTCATTGGGCGGTTG
>MLJW01000138.1_pt1 | contig 70829 bp, 57 predicted proteins | sample 888231 | NCBI WGS metagenome assembly MLJW01 (sample SAMN05788063, study PRJNA343431) | mine drainage metagenome | isolation source: sample collected from the inflow into an acid mine drainage treatment plant... | place: Germany: Lusatia, lignite mining district
CCCTCTGCCGAATACAGAGAGGGGAAGGGGCTCCGCCCCTTCCCCTTCACCCCATCCCAAATAGATTTTTTATCCACCAAACCTCCATACCACCGATCCACATTTGCTGAACTTGACGGACACAACTCTTCCGACCTTCGTGATCTCTGCGCCTCTGTGGTTCAATTGAGCCGTTTTTTTGTGTTTCGCGGGACGCTGGCGTCTGCAAGGTTCGTGTGTTCACACTCCTGAGCGGCCTGGCCGCGTCGACCGAGACCTTCATCCCTTTCATCCATGCAAGACCAACTCTCCGCCATCCTGGCCAAGGCACAGGCCGAGTTTCCCGGAATCAAGAGCCGTCCCGAGTATGAGGCGGCGAAGGCCCGTTTCGTGGGGCCGAACGGCGAGCTCACGGCCCTGATGAAGCAGATGGGCGCGGTGCCGAAGGAGCAGCGTCCGGCGCTCGGCAAGCTGATCAACGAGGCCAAGGGGCAGCTGCAGGCGCTGCTGGATGCCACGGTTGCCCACCTCGAGCAGCTGGAGCTGGCCTCGAAGCTCGGGCCGGCGGTGGATCCGACGCTTCCGTCGCCCGATGTCGGTCCGGGCACCTCGCATCCGCTCACGCTGGTGCGTGAGGAGATGTGCCGCATCCTGCACAAGGTCGGTTTCGTGGTGGCGGACGGTCCCGAGGTGGAGACGGAGTACTACTGCTTCGACGCGCTGAACACGCCCGCCGACCATCCGGCGCGCGACACGCAGGACACCTTTTACCTGCAGGAGACGGCGCGTTTTGCGAATGTCTCGAAGAAGAACCGCGACGAGCGCTACCTGCTGCGCACGCACACTTCGTCGGTGCAGATTCGCACGATGCTGAAAGGCCAGCCCCCGATCCGCATCGTCTCGCCGGGCCGCGTGTACCGTCGCGACACCACGGATGCGACGCACTCGGCGAACTTCCACCAGCTCGAGTGCCTGTACGTGGACAAGAACGTGACGGTCTCGGACCTGAAGGCGCTGCTGGACTACATCTTCGCGTCGCTGCTGGGCAAGGAGACGAAGACGCGGTTTCGTCCGCACTATTTTGGATACACCGAGCCGAGCTTCGAGGTGGACCTCTCGGCGAAGCACCTGCCGAAGGTGAACAAGGAATGGATTGAGATCGGCGGCTGCGGCATGGTCGATCCGCTCGTCTTTGACGCGGTGGGCTATGACTCGAAGGTCTGGTCCGGCTATGCGTTCGGCATGGGCCTGGAGCGCCTGGCGATGCTGCTCTACGGCATCGACGACATCCGGTACTTCTACCAGAACGACGCGCGCTTTTTGCGGCAGTTCGCGTGACAATCAATCCAGGAGCTAGAAGTTAGAATCTAGGAGCTAGAATGCAGCGTCCGGCGGCGAAATCATTTGCGGACTTGATCGTGTGGCTGAATGCCCACGCGTTCGTCTTGTCCGTGTATCGGTTGACGAGCCTGTTTCCAGAGTCCGAGAAATATGGGCTGACTTCCCAATTTCGCCGCGCGGCTGTCTCCATCGCGGCCAACATTGCGGAGGGTTTCAAGAAACGCGGTCCGGCCGACAAGGTTCGTTTCATGAATGTCGCCCAGGGATCGCTCGAGGAGTGCCAATACTACCTGATCCTCTCCCAAGATCTTGGATACGCCTCGACGGACACCCTGCGACCCGTGCTCGACGAGGTTTCGAAGCTCCTCGAAGGCTATATGGCTGCTATTCTAGCTCCTAACTCCTAGCTCCTCGCTTCTATCCAATCATTCCCGCTCCTCGCTTCCCGCTTCTCGCTTCCCGCTTCTCGCTTCCCGCTTCTCGATTCCATTTCCACCCATGAAACTCTCGCTGAATTGGCTCAAGGATTACGTCAGGCTCGATGCTTCCGTCGATGAGATCGCTCGGGCGATCACGTTTCTCGGCCTCGAGGTCGAGGGGGTCGTCCAGACCGGGGCGCCGAAGCTCGACCAGGTCGTTGTGGGCGAGGTGCTGACGCGCGACAAGCATCCGAACGCGGACAAGCTGTCGGTGTGCACGGTGGACGTGGGCCTGGCGGGGGGCGTGAAGACGATCGTGTGCGGGGCGCAGAACTACAAGGTCGGCGACCGCGTGCCCGTGGCGCTGCCCGGGGCGGTGCTGCCCGGCAATTTCGTGATCAAGCAGTCCAAGATCCGCGGCCAGTCCTCGGATGGCATGATGTGCTCGGCGAAGGAGCTCGGCGCGGCCGAGGACGCCTCGGGCCTGATGATCCTGGCGGGCCGGCCGGCGCTCGGCACGCCGATCAACGACGTGCTGCCCGCGGGCGACACGGTGATCGACATCGAGGTGACCCCGAACCGTCCCGACTGCCTGTGCCACCTGGGCGTGGCGCGCGAGCTGGCGGCGTGGTTCAAGAAGGACCTCGTGTATCCGGAGATCAAATTCTCCGGCGTGGTCGACGAGAACGTGCTCGGCGCGAACCGCCACGACCTGCTGACCGGGGTGCGCGTGGAGGCACCGGACGACTGCCCGCTGTACAGCGCGCACATCGTGGCGGGCGTGAAGATCGGGCCGAGCCCCGAGTGGATGCAGAGCCGCCTGCTCGCGGCCGGGCTGCGACCGATCAACAACATCGTGGACGTGACCAATTTCGTGCTCCTCGAGTACGGCCAGCCCCTGCACGCGTTCGACGCGAAGAAGCTGGCGGGCCGACAGATCGTGGTACGCCGCGCAAACGACGGGGAGAAGCTCGTGACGCTCGACGGCAAGGAGCGCTCCCTGAGCAGCCGCATGCTCGTGATCGCCGACGCGGAGCGTCCGGTGGTCGTGGCGGGCGTGATGGGCGGAGAGAATTCCGGCGTGGACGAGACCACGACGGACATCGTGCTCGAGGCGGCGCTGTTCAAGCGCCAGTCGGTGCGCTGGACCTCGAAGACGCTGGGACTGTCGTCGGATTCCTCCTACCGGTTCGAGCGCGGCGTCGATTCGCACTCGACGCTGGAGGCGGCGCGCCGCGCGGTGGATCTCATCGTGGCCACTGCGGGCGGCCGTGTGGTGTCGCCGGTCTTCAAGGTGGGCGGCGACAAGCCGTGGAAGCGCGAGATCGCGGTGACGACCCCGTACATCCGCGAACGCCTGGGATTCTCGATTCCGGACGACGAGATGCGCCAGTCGCTCGAGGCGCTGGAGCTCCGGATCGTGCGCGAGGAGCCGGCGCAGGGCGGCGGATTAGCGTGGACCGTGTCGGTCCCGAGCTGGCGCGACGACCTTGACCGGCCGATCGACCTGGTGGAGGAGGTGCTGCGCCTGTACGGCACGGACCGCATTCCGCAGGCGGTGGTGAAATCGCCGGGATTGATTGGCGAGGACGACCCGGTGGTCACCTACAATCGTCGCGTGAACGCGTATCTGGTGGGCCATGACTTTCACGAGTGCGTGAACCTGACGCTGCGGCCCGAGAAGGAGCTGGCGACGTGGGCGTCACAGGCGGCGGCCGAGGGCCTGCGCCTTTCGAATCCGTTTGTCGAGGATCAGTCGAACCTGCGCGGCTCTTTGGTCCCGGGCCTGCTGGAGTCGCTGCGCCTGAACCAGTCGCGCGGCGTGGCGGTCTCGCGCCTGTTCGAGACGGGCCGGGTGTTCCTGGACCGCAACGGCCAGCTGCTCGAGTGCGTGGCGGTGGCGTTCGTGATTGCGGAGACGGAGGAACGTCCGTGGAAGCGGCGCGAGCCGGCGGATTTCTACGGGGCGAAGCACCACGCCGAAGCGCTGGCGAAGGCGGCAGGCGTGGACATCTCGCGCCTCGTGCACGGCTCGTCTGCGACGCCGGGCCTGGGCTGGCAGTCGAACCAGGCTGCCTGCGCGGGGGAGATCGGCCATGGCTGGCTGGCGCAGTTCGGCCTGGTCGATCTGGCGCTGACGAAGGCGGCGGGCGTGGCCGGGCGTGTGATTGGCGGCCAGTTCGTTATTCTTCCCGAGAAGCTCGGCGGCGAGACGGCGCGTCGTCGCTTCGTGCCCTTTAGCCTGTATCCCGCCGCGCTGCGCGACATCGCGCTAGTGGTGGAGTCGGGCGTGCCGGCGGAGGAGGTCCGCAAGGCCCTCACGAAGGTCGCGCGGGCGGCCGTGGGCACTACGTTCACGCTCGAGGGCGTCGAGGTCTTCGACGTCTATCAAGGCGCGGGCCTGCCCGAGGGCCGCAAGAGCCTGGCCTTCTCGCTCACCTTCCGCTCACCGGAGCGCACCCTCACCGACGACGAGGTCAACGGGGTCTTCAACAGGATCCAGGACGAGATCGTCAAGGCGGGGTACGTGGTGCGGAAGTGAATACGATCCGATTGAACAGAAGGAAAAGAAGGACGGGGAGGAGCTAGGAGTTAGGAGCTAGAATCTAGGAGACTTCAGACTTTGGAGTGCGGTGATCTTCACCGCTTTCGACGAGGGGTTTTACCCCTCGCGCTGAGAATCAGCGGCGGCTGTCGCGCGCGGGGCGGGGCGGCCCGCGGAGGCGGGGGCGGGCGCGAGTCGAGACTCGCGTCCGAAAGCGGAATCGAGATTCCGCACTCAATATCGATCCGCAATTCGCAGGGGCCGAGGGCAGGAGCCAGAAGCCAGAAATCCGTTTTCTCTGCGTCTCCGCGTCTCCGCGTGAGCATGGATAGGAGCCTTCGGTTGGAAGGTCGGAGGGATTTGAACCACAAGACACGGAGAGCACAGAGGCTGAAAATTCCGAGGCGGAAGAGATTGAACAGAAGGGGACGAAGAGGGATTAGGTAAGCTGGGATCAAGCGCAGGAGCGGGGGACTGAAGGAAGTCTCGGGATCGAATTCCTCCCTTGTCGACTCGGCCATGCCAACCCCGGCGTGATCCGCCTCCAGACGCTTCGTTCCCTTCGTTGCCTTCTGTTCAACCCGCTCTGGATCCGCCTCAGAAATCATCCTGGCCGAGGGGGCGGCGTTCGGTGCGCTGGGGGTTGAGCTGGATGGCGACGGGGGAGGGTTCGAAGACGGAGAGCTTGAGCGGCACGCCCTCGCTGCGGGCGAAGGCGATGAGGCGTTCGACGAAACGCTCCGACAGGACCGTGCCGCGGTTGAGAAGCGGGATCTGGTAGGCGTCGGAGGGCTGGAAGGGGGCGGCGAGGATGTCGGCGCGGTTGAGTTGTCCGGCGGTCTTCTGCTTCACCGGGCAGGCGTGCCGGAGGAGCGTCAATCCGAGCGTCGCGCCGCCGATGGCGATCGCGAAGGTTTCGCGCGGCGCGGGCGGGATGGGCAGGGCGGCGCTGAGGCTGCCGAGCTTCAGGCCCCGCGAGAGGAAGGGGGCGATCATCGTGTTGTCGCGTTCCTCCAGGATCGAGTGGGCGTGGAGCGTGATGAGGTTGAGGATCTCGGCGAGGTAATCGAGCAGCGCGCGGTCGTTGGCGGGCCGCTTGCGCATGGAGCGCTCGAAGAGCAGGGCGGCGGTGTCGGCTTCGGACTCGAGGATGAAATCGAGCCACACCTCGGCCGGGTCGACGAAGAAGCCGGACCAGGCCATCATCGGTGGGCGCGTGTAGGGGCCCTCGGCGGGCTTGGCGGTGATGGCGACCTCGTTCCAGCCGAGACCGGCGCAGCCCTGGCGGATGGCCTGGTCGATCTCTGCGGTGGAGAGCTGGAGGGTGGGCGTCTGGGGGGCGGTGTCTCCCTTGGTGGATTTCGCCGATGCGCCCGCCTGGCCTGAGCCGCCGTTCTTGGCGATCAGGTCCTCGAGCATCTTGTGGCGTTCGACGAGGGCGGCGAGTTCGTCGATGCGCTGCTGCAGCTCGCTCTCGTACTCGACGGCGCGGCGGGCGGCGCGCAGGCGGGCGAGCATCTCGACCTGGTTGAAAGGCTTGGTGATGAATTCGTCTGCGCCGGCGTCGAGACCGGTGGCGATGTCGGCCTTGTCGTTCTTGGCGGTGAGCAGGATGATGTAGGGCCGGTGCGAGAGCCCGAGCGAACGTAGTTTCGAGCAGAGGGCGGGGCCGCTGATTCCGGGCATCATCCAATCGAGGACGACGACCTGCGGGGCGTCGGGCTGCTGCATGATTTTCAGGGCCGACTCGCCGTCCTCGGCGATCACCGGCGTGTAGCCTGATTTCTCCAGGAAGGCCTTGAGCACGGCGCGGGCGACCGCGTTGTCGTCGACAGCGAGGATCTTCATGGGCGGACCTGGGACATGCCAAAACCCCGCCGGCCGGCCGGGGTCCGGATCGAGGGAGCGTAGCCTGTGGAGGTGCCTGCCATGCGCGGATCGAATGCGAGAAGGGCAGCGTGCGCGAAAGGGCGGACCCGTCAATGCCGTTGCCGATTTTGCCGGTTGCAATCCGTCGGAGCCGCCACGTATTTCTAGAAAGTTATACACCGATCATGCCAACCACCCCCGACCTCAACATCGATCATGTGGCCAAGCTGGCGCGGCTTGCGCTGACACCCGAGGAGAAGGCGACCTATTCGGCGCAGCTGGGCGAGGTGCTCACGTACATCGAGCACCTCAAGGAAGTGAACGTGGACGGCATCGAGCCGACGGCGCATGCGTTTCCGTTGTACAACGTCTGGCGCGAGGATGAGCCAGGTCCGGCGCTCCCGGTCGACAAGGCGCTGATGAACGCACCTTCGCAGCGCGACAACATGGTGTCCGTGCCGACGGTGGTCGAGTGACGCGGCCCGCCCGAACCGAACCATCCACTTTCTCCGCGATGTCCTCACCGCTCCATTTTGAAACCCTCGCCTCGCTGTCTGCGAAACTCGAGAGCCGGACGCTGTCGGCGACCGAGCTGATGACTGCGATCATCGACCGCACGCGCGCCGTGGAGGACCGGGTGGGGGCGTTCAACTCCTACAACACGGAGGATGCGCTTGCCCAGGCGAAGGCCTCGGACGAACGCCGCGCGGCGGGCCGTTCGCGCGGGCCGCTGGAGGGCATTCCGATCGGCCTGAAGGACGTCATTGCGGTGGACGGGCATCCGCTCACGGCCTCGAGCAGGATCCTGCGCAACTTTGTATCGCCCTACGATGGCACGGTGGCGCGCAAGCTGAAGGAGGCGGGCGCGATTTGCTGGGGCCGGCTGAATCTCGACGAGTTCGCGATGGGGTCATCGACGGAGAACTCGGGCACGCACGTGACGCACAATCCCTGGGACCTCGAGCGGGTGCCGGGCGGCTCCTCGGGCGGCAGCGCAGCGGCGCTGGCGGCGGGCGAGGCGGTGGCGACGCTTGGCTCGGACACGGGCGGGTCGATCCGCCAGCCGGCGGCGCTGTGCAACCTCGTGGGCCTGAAGCCGACCTACGGCCTGGTCTCGCGCTACGGCCTGATCGCGTACGCCTCGTCGCTCGACCAGATCGGTCCCTTTGGCCGGACCGTGGAGGACGCCGCGATGGTGCTGCAGGCGATCGCCGGGCACGACCCGCTCGACTCGACCTCGTTCAAGACGGAGATCCCGGACTACCGCGCGGAGCTTGCGCGCCGGAAGGGACCGTGGCGGATCGGCATTGCGAAGGAGTATTTCGGCGAGGGACTCGATCCCGAGGTGGGTGCGGCGGTGCAGGCCGCGATCGACCACTACCGCGGCTTGGGCTGCGAGATCGTGGAGGTCACCCTCCCGCACACGAAGTATGCGGTTGGTTCATACTACATCATCGCCACGGCCGAGTGCTCCTCGAACCTGGCGCGCTTCGACGGGATCCGCTACGGACACCGGAGCGCGGAGGCGAAGGACGTGGTGGACCTGTATTTCAAGTCGCGCGCGGAGGGCTTCGGTCCGGAGGTGAAGCGCCGCATCATCCTGGGCACCTACGTGCTCTCGAGCGGGTACTACGACGCGTACTACCTGCGCGCGCAGAAGGTCCGCACGCTCATTCGCGGCGATTTCCTGAAGGCGTACGAGCGCGTCGACGCGATCCTCACGCCGACCTCGCCCACGCCCGCGTTCAAGATCGGTGAGAAGTCGGCCGATCCGCTCGCGATGTATCTGAGCGACATCTACACGATCGGCGTGAACCTCGCGGGCCTGCCGGGCGTGTCGGTGCCCTGCGGCTTCACGAAGGCGGGCCTGCCCGTGGGACTCCAGCTCATCGGAAAGCCCTTCGAGGAGGCCGAGCTCCTGGCGATCGCCCGGGCCTACGAGTCCGCGCACCCGTGGCACCAGAAACATCCGAAACTGGGTTGAACCACAGAGACACAGAGATCACAGAGACGATCATCGGGGGTGCCATCGAGGTTCATCGGCACCTTGGGCCGGGCATGCTTGAGTCGGTTTACGAGGCTGCTCTCGCATACGAATTGGATCAATCCGGCCTTCGCGTCGAACGCCAGAAGGCACTTCCGATGGTCTACAAGGGGATTTCTTTCGACGAAGGCTTTCGCCTTGATCTCCTCGTCGACGAGCGGGTGGTGGTCGAGCTCAAGTGCGTCGACTCGGTCCTGCCGATCCACGAAGCCCAGCTGCTTTCCTATCTCCGACTCACGAAGCTCAAGACGGGGCTCCTTCTCAATTTCAAGGTTCCCGTCTTGAAGGACGGCATCAAGCGCCTCTCCTGTTAGTCTTCTCTGTGCCCTCCGTGCCTCTGTGGTTCAATCAACTCCTGTCATGAAATACGAAGCCGTCATCGGTCTTGAGGTTCACGTCCAGATCAAGACGAAGTCGAAGATGTTCGCCCGGGTGGCGACGGGGTTTGGCATGCCCGAGAACACGCTGACGGATCCGGTGGTGCTGGCGCTGCCGGGCGTGCTGCCGGTGATGAACCGGGAGGCGATCGACCGGATCATCAAGGCGGGGCTCCTGCTGGGCTGCGAGATCGCCCCCGTGTGCAAGTGGGACCGGAAGAACTATTTTTATCCCGACTCGCCCAAGAATTATCAGATTTCCCAATACGACCAGCCGATCTGCCTGGGCGGCTTCGTGGAGATCGAGCTTCCGGGCGCGACGCGCGCGGTGATGGGCGAGCACAAGCGCATCCCGCTCACGCGCATCCATCTCGAGGAGGACGTGGGCAAGCTGAACCACTTCGCGCGCGAGTCGCTGATCGACTACAACCGCGCGGGCACGCCGCTGATGGAGATCGTGTCGGAACCCGCGCTTGCGAGCGCGGAGGAGGCCTTCGCGTACCTGACCTCGCTCAAGCAGACGATGATCTACGGCGGCATCTCGGACTGCGACATGGAGAAGGGGCAGATGCGCTGCGATGCGAACGTGTCGATCCGTCCTGTGGGCACCACGAAGCTGGGCACGAAGGTGGAGCTGAAGAACCTCAACTCGATCTCCTTTGTCCGCGACGGCATCCTGCACGAGATCGCGCGCCAGATCGCGGTGGTGGAGTCGGGCGGGACCATCGTGCAGGAGACGCGCGACTACGACGGCCAGACGGGCTCGTCGCAGTCGCTGCGCACGAAGGAGGAGGCGCACGACTACCGGTATTTCCCGGATCCGGACCTGATGCCCGTGAAGGTGGACGAGGCATGGAAGGCGCGGCTGCGCGCGGAATGTCCGGAGCTGCCCTTCGACAAGCAGCGGCGATTCTACGAGGAGTATCAGGTGCCGTACACGATCACGTCGGTGCTGGTGCCGGACCGCGGGCTCGCGGACTATTTTGAGGAGGCGGCGAAACAGGCGCCGGGCAAGGCGCAGGCGGTGGGCAATTGGATCGCCAACGACCTGCTGCGCGAACTCGGGGCGGCGAAGCAGAGCCTGGCGGAGTCGAAGGTCAGTCCGGCGCACGTGGCGGCGCTGGTAAACCTTATCGATGGCGGCACGCTGACCACGCAGTCGGCGCGCGAAGTGTTCACGGACATGGCGGCGACGGGCGAGATGCCCGACGCGATCGTGGCTCGCAAGGGCCTGAAGGCGGAGACGAATCTCGGCGAGCTGGAGCAGTGGTGTCGCGACGCGATTGCGGCCAATGCGAAGGCGCTGGCGGACTTCAAGGCCGGCAAGGACAGTGCGATCAACGGCTTCAAGGGGCCGGTGATGAAGGCCTCGAAGGGCAAGGCGAACCCGAAGCTGGTGGACGAGACGCTGAGGCGCCTGCTCGCGGCGATGTGAGCCTAAAACGCAGTGAACAGAAGGAAACGAAGATAACCAAGAAGGCCAAGCCGAGCGATCACACGAACTCACCGAGCCAAAATCCACTTACCCAAATGGTGATTGGATCAACGCTCTGAATTCTGTGGTTAGCAGTTTGTTCTTCGTTCCCTTCTGTTCCTCTCAATCGCCGAATTTAGGGGTGCGACAATGAACGGTCGGGTCCGGATCGGCCCCGGCTTTGCCTGCAACTTTGCGGGACGGGCCGGGTTGATCTGGGATGATGATCGTACGAGTCCTCCTGCTTGCGCTACTGACGACCTGTGCCGGGCCTATCGCGTCGGCGTTCGACGCGGTAGGGCAGGTGCGGCTGGCTCGGGAGCGGGTGGGGGCGAAGACATGGTCGCGGGAGGTGTTGTTGGAGCTGCGCGAGGCGACGGACGTGTTTCCGCGCGAAGTGGCGGCGCTGGTCTTCGAGTACCAGGGTATCCTGTGGCTGTATACGCCCTATGACGGCACGAGGAGCCTGGCGTTGTTGCTGGCCGGGGCGCGGCCGGACCGGGTGAACCTGGCGGGGATCATCCGCCCGCAGATTTCGACCGTGGTGGCGGTGCATGCGCTGGCGGATGACGGTCGGCCGGAGCGGGGTGGGCATCTGCGGCAGGGGTGTTTCATCGACAGCCTCGCGGCGCTCAGGCGGGAGATTGCGACGGGCGCGGGCATTCGCCGGGCGGCGCTGCTGTGTTACTACACGCTGGGCGACGGCATGAAGGGGGCGCACACGGTGGCGTTTGTGGAGACCGCGACGGACCGCTTCGTCATCGACGCGTCGCGCTCGGCGGCGCCGATCGAGGTGGCGGAGGGGCGGACCCGGAGTGCGCGGAGCCTGGCGGCTGCGGTGGCGCCGTGGGGTCAGGTCACGTCCGCGCGCTGGCTGCCGGTGATCGAGGACGGCGAACGGGTTCCGGCCGCGGTCGGCGTGGCGGAGTGTGATGGGCGGTGAGGCGGATGTCGGAGATCGGAAGTCGGATGTCGGATGTCGGATGTCGGAGGTCGGAGGTCGGAGGACGGAGGTCGGAGGTCGGAAGTCGGACGTCGGATGTCGGAGGTCGGAAGTCGGAAGTCGGAGGACGGAGGTCGGAGGACTGACGTCGGAAGACAGAAGTCCGGTTTCTCTGCGTCTCTGAGTCTCCGCGTGAGCTTGGATCGGAGTCGTCGGTTGGTAGGTCGGACGTCGAGACGTCCCGTCAAAAGCAGAGCCGAGGCTCCGCACTCACAATCGATCCAGTGGCGCGGCGGCGGATTTTGTCCGGGCGAGAGGCCACGGGGCTTAGGCGGAGGGCGGGGCGCTTTTCTGGTGGCGGACGTCGACGTCGGAGGCGGCGTAGATCGCGTTTTCGGCGATATTCTTCGCGTGGTCGCCGATGCGCTCGATGTGGCGGGCGATGAGGATTACGTTGAGATGGTCGCGGACGTTTTGGGCATCGCGGGTGAGGGCCTCGGTGGCGAGCTCGGTGATCTCGGCGTTGAGGGCGTCGACGGCACGGTCGCGTTCCTTGATGCCTCGGGCGAGGGTCTCGTCGCGTTCGGTGTGGGCCTTGAGCGCGTCGGCGAACAGGGTGGAGGCTAGGTCGTACATCGCGGCGAGCGGGTCGCGGTAGAGGGCGACGCGTGCGCGGTCGAGTTTGCGGGCCTTGCGGGCGACGTTCACCGCCTGGTCCGCGACGCGCTCGATATCCCCGCAGAGCCGCATGGCGGACACGACCTGGCGCAGGTCGGAGGCGAGGGGCTGGAAGCGGGTGAGCAGGAAGGTGCTGTCCTGGGTGACGTCGATTTCGAACTGATCGATCTCGTCGTCGTCGGCGATGGATGCCTTGGCGGCGTCGGGGTTGCCGTCGATGAGACTCGTGCGGCTGTTGGCGAGGCTGCGCTGGGCGAGCGAAGCCATGGCGTGCAGGTCGTCGAGCAGCTTCGCCAGCGCCGCGTCGAAGCTGGTCAGGATGTGTTGCGACTGCGGCATGCGTCGAGCGGCCTCAACCGAAGCGGCCGGTGATGTAGGCTTCGGTCTGCTTGTTGGCCGGGTTGCTGAAGATCTTGTCGGTGGTGTCGGCCTCGACGAGCTTGCCGAGGTACATGAAGGCCGTGAAGTCGGAGACGCGGGCGGCCTGCTGCATGCTGTGGGTGACGATCACGATGGTGAACTGGGAGGAGAGCTGCTGGATGAGCTCTTCGATCTTCGCGGTGGCGATTGGGTCGAGGGCCGAGCAGGGCTCGTCCATGAGGAGGACCTCGGGACGCATTGCGATGGCGCGGGCGATGCAGAGGCGCTGCTGCTGACCGCCGGAGAGGCTGGTGCCGGGGCGTTTCAGGTGATCCTTCACCTCGTCCCAGAGCGCGGCCAACTTGAGGCATTCCTCGAGGCGTTGGGAGAGGAGGACCTTGTCTGTGATGCCGTTGAGCTTCAGGCCGACGAGCACGTTGTCGCGGATGGACATCGTGGGAAAAGGATTGGACTTCTGGAAGACCATGCCCACGCGGCGGCGCACGACGGTCGGGTCGACCTCGGGGGCGTAGAGATCGCGGCCGAACAGCTCGATCTTGCCCTCCATGCGAGTGCCGGGGTTGACCTCGTGCATGCGGTTCACGGCGCGCAGGAGGGTGGATTTGCCGCAGCCGCTGGGACCGATGATGGCGGTGGTGCTTCGGGCGTTGATTCCGAGGGTGACCTCGTGGAGCGCCTGGTTTTTGCCGTACCACAGACTGAACTTGTCGATTGCGATGGCGACCTCGGGCTTGGCGGTGGGCTGAGGAGTCATGGAGAGAGCGGAGGGCACGGTGCGGGCGCCGGGAGCCTGCCCGGTGGGGCGGGCGCTTTCAATGGAATTGACGTCGGGGGGACACATGGCGGTCAGGCGCGCTTGCCGCGAGCGAGGAAGCGGACGGCGATGTTGAGGAGGAACACGAATCCGATCAGGACGAGGGCGCCGGCCCAGGCCTGGCGGTGCCAGTCGTTGTACGGCGAGATCGCGTAGTTGTAGATTTGCAGCGGCAGGGCCGCGGTAGGTTGGCTGAGGCTGGACTGCCAATTGAGATTGCCGAAGGCGGTGAAGAGCAGGGGGGCGGTTTCGCCGGCGACGCGGGCGATCGCGAGGAGGATGCCGGTGATGATGCCCTTCAGGGCGGTGCGGGCGACGATCTGCAGGGAGATGCGCCACTTCGGGATGCCGAGGGCGAGGGCGGCCTCGCGGTAGCCGTTGGGCACGAGGGCGAGCACCTCCTCGGTGGTGCGCATCACCAGGGGGATCATCATGAACGCGAGCGACAGGCTGCCGGCCCAGGCGGAGAAGCCGTGCATGGGTACGACGACGATGGCGTAGACGAGGATGCCCCAGACGATGGAGGGGACGCCGTTGAGCACGTCGGCGAGGAAGCGGATGGCGATGCCGAACTTCGCGCCGCCGTATTCGGAGTTGTAGAGTGCGCCGAGCACGCCGATCGGGGCGCCGATTCCCGTGGCGATCGCGAGCATGATCAGCGAGCCGACGAGCGCGTTGGCCATGCCGCCGCCGGGGGATCCGGGCGGGGCGGGGACCTTGGTGAAGAAATCGACGTTGACGGACGAGGCGCCCTTGATGGCGACGTGGAAGAGCACCATGCCGAGCGGCAGGATGACGATACAGGCGCTCGCGATGGCGAGGGCCGACATGAGGTGGCTCTTGATCTTGCGCCAGGCGTGGCGGTCGTTGCCTTGTTGCCAGTCCATGGGCGGGATCAAGCGGGCCGGGAGCCGCCCTTGGTGGTCACTGCGCGCACGAGCAGCAGCGCGATGATGTTAACGATGATGGTGATGCCGAGCAGGATAAGGCCGAGCTCGAACAGGGCGCTGGTGTAGCGCACATCGGCTCCGGCCTCGCCGAACTCGTTGGCGATCACGCTTGCCAGCGAATAGCCAGGCGCAAAGAGGGAGGCGGAGATGTTGGCGCTGTTGCCGATCACCATGGTGACCGCCATCGTCTCGCCCAGGGCGCGGCCGAGGCCGAGGACGGAAGCGCCCATCAGACCGCGCTTTGCATAACTGAGTACGGCGATCTTGGTGACCTCCCAGCGGGTGGCGCCGAGGGCGTAGGCGGCCTCGCGCTGAAGGTCGGGCACCGAGCGCAGCACCTCGCGGGAGACGGCGGTGATGATCGGCGTGATCATGATTGCCACGATGATGCCGGCGGAGAGGTAGCCGATGCCGAAAATGGGTCCGGAAAACAGCACGTCGATGCCTGGGATGTGACCGAAGATCGTGTGCAGGAAAGGAAAGGCGTAAACGCGCAGCCAAGGCACCATGACGAAGATGCCCCAGAGACCCCAGATGACGCTGGGGACGGCGGCGAGCATTTCGATCACCGAGACCAGCGGCTGCCGCAGCCAAGTCGGTGCCAGGTCGGTGAGGTAGATGGCGGTGAAGATACTCAGCGGCACGGCGAGGACCAGGGCGATGGCGGAGGTGACGAGCGTGCCGTAGATGAAGGGCAGGGCGCCGTAGAGCTGATTGTCGGCGTTCCACTGGCGCTCAACTAACATTTTCCAGCCCAGCAGCTTAATCGTCGGAAGCGAACCGCTCCACAATTTCCAGAGCAGGAGGCCGGTGAGCAGGATCACCACGCCCGCCGAGATGAACGCGATCGTCCTGAAGGTGGTGTCGCCCCAGCGGGAGCGCGCTTTACCCTCCGGGATGAGTGGCGTGTCAGAGACGGCGTCGGGTGGCATTTGAAGAAAAAGAAAGAGAACCTATCCGAAATTGAAAGGCGTTATCTCCGCTTTCAATTCCGAGATAGGTTCTCTCACAAGCGGCGGGCGAGTCAAAACTCAGCCCGCGGAGCTTAGTATTTGATGGTATCGATCGCAGCGAGGATGCGCTGCTGGACGTTGTCGGGAAGGGGAGCGTATTCGAGCTCGGGCGAGATCTTCTGGCCCGCGGTGACGATCCACTTCGCGAACTTGACGATGGCGGCACCCTTCACGCTGTCCTTCTGGTTCTGGTAGAGAAGGATCCAGCTGACGCCGGCGATCGGGTAGGACTTGGCGCCCGGGGCGTTGACCATCGTGAAACGGAAGTCGTCAGGGATGGTGGCGGTCGCGAGGGCGGCGGAGACGGCGGCGGGAGTGGCCTCGACGTAGTCACCGTCATGATTCTTGAGGGTGGCGTAGGGCAGGCGGTTCTCGACGGCGTAGGCGAGTTCGATGTAGCCGACCGCGCCGGGGAGCTGCTTGACCTGGCCGGCGACGCCGGCGTTGGCCTTGCCGCCGAGGCCGTTGGGCCACATCGGGGAACCGGAGCGGCCGACCTTGGAGGCCCACTCCTGGCTCACGGAGCTCAGGTAGTCGCTGAAGATGTAGCTGGTGCCCGAGGTGTCGGACCGGTGGACGGTCACGATGTCGAGGTCGGGCAGGTCGACGCCCGGATTGAGGGCGGCGATGCGGGAGTCATTCCACTTCGTGATGTTGCCGAGGTAGATGTTGGCGATGGTGTCGCCGTCGAGCTTGAGCTTCGGGTTGCCCGGCAGGTTGTAGGAGATGACCACGGCGCCGGCGACGATCGGGAGCTGAAGGATCGGGCCGTTGGTGGACTTGGCGAGCTTGGCGTCGTCCATCGTGAAGTCCGAGGCGCCGAAGTCGACGGTTTGGTTGAGCATGGAGGCCTGGCCGAAGCCGGAGCCGTTGGGCTGGTAGTTGAAGCTCACGCTGGGATCAACGGAGCGATAGGCCTGGAACCACTTCGTGAAGGCGGGAAGGTCGAACGAACTTCCGCCTCCATTCAGGGAGACGTCCGCCTTGGCGGCGACTCCGCTCGCGAAGGTGGCGAGGGCTGCGATCGAGAGAAGTAGAGCTGTTTTTGTTCTCATCGGCGCACATCCCTTGGATTCAATGGGGCCCTGTCAAACCGCCCATGTGAACTTCAGGTGACAATGCCCTCCGGAAGGGGAACGACGGCCCGATTTTGTTGGTTTTCGGCCCCTTCGAGAGTTCAGAGCGCGTGGATGAAGGCGGTGGCGATCGCGCAGAGTCCGACGACGATCCAGGGGGGCGTGCGGCGCACTTCGAGCAGGGCGAAGGCGATGGCCACGAGGATCATATCGGGGAGCCCGCGCACGCCCTGGGGCCAGACGGGGTTGCAGAAGGCGGCGAAGAGCACGCCGACGACGGCGGCGTTGGAGCCTTTCAGCGCGGAGCGGGCCCAGCGCTGTGAGCGCAGGGAATCCCAGAATGGCACCGCGCCGCCGATCAGCAGCCAGGCCGGCAGGTAGATCGCGGCGAGGCATCCCAGCCCTCCGAGCCAGGCGCGGGAGCCGCCGGTGATGACGGTGCCGAGGTAGGCGGCGAAGGAGAACAGCGGGCCGGGCACGGCTTGTGCGGCGCCGTAGCCTGCGAGGAAACGCGCGTCGCCGATCCAACCCTTCGGCACGAGTTCCGCGCGTAACAGCGGCAGCACGACATGACCGCCGCCAAACACCAGCGAGCCCGAGCGGTAGAAGCTGTCGAACAGGCGAACCCAGGGCGCGGCACCGAAGGCCACCGCGACCGGGAGAATCACGAGCAGCAATGCGAAAAGCGCGAGCGCCGTCGAGGCCCAGAGATGTCCGGCCGAGAGGTGCGGGCCCGTCGCCGGCACCGCGGCTTGAGCGGGCGGTTCGGAGCGCGCGAACACCAGCCAGCCTGCGAGTGCGCCGATCGCGATGGCCGACACCTGGCCGAACGCACTCCCTGCGGCGAGAGTCAGCGCGGCGGCGCCGGCCGCGATCGCGCCGCGCGCGAGATCGGGGCAGAGCCGGCGTCCCATCGACCACACCGCCTGCGCCACCACGGCGACGGCCGCGAGTTTCAGACCGTGGATCCATCGCGCATCGCCCGAGGCCCCCAGCGCGTCCACGCCGTACGCGAACGCGATCATCAGCGCGGCCGAGGGAAGCAGGAAGCCTGCGGAGGCGAGCAGGGCGCCCGGCAGGCGTCGGAACCGCATGCCCAGCGCGAAGACCAGCTGGCTGCTGGCGGGGCCGGGGAGAAACTGGCAGAGCGCGACGAGGTCGGCGAAGGTCGCCTCGTCCATGCAGCGCCGCTTCCGGACAAATTCCTCGTGCAGGTAGCCGAGGTGGGCGACCGGTCCGCCGAAGGACGTCAGCCCCAGACGCAGGAAACACAGGAAGGTCCCGCCGAGCGAGGGGGGCAGGGCGAGCTCGGAGGGTGCGGCCGTGGTGCCAGGATCGGCCATGGCGTGTGGCGAGGGAAACTCAGCGGACGTCGAAGACCTGATTCCAGCGCTCGGCCGAAGGCTCGGGCGTGGCGATGCGCAGGTAGGGATGACCGGAGGCCTGGTGGCAGGTGTTGCAGGTGGTCACAAGACGAGGGTACGCGGCCTGGAAACCGGCGGCGTCGTGGGAGCCGATGGGCTTTCCCAGCGCCGAGATCGCGGGCACGAGCATGGCAGCGGCGGTTTTTCCGACGGGGAAGCCGTTGGTGACGGCGCCGGCTTCGACCAGGGCGTGGGTGGATTGGGCGAGCTTCGTGCGGTAGAACTCGGCGAGGTCCCAGTTTCCGGCCTGTCCCGCGCGCCAGAGTTTGTCGGCGTAACGCTGCAGGTCGGCCATGGTCCGGTCGACGGGGTAATCGGCGGGCGTGAGGTGCCGCGCGGCGAGCGTGGACTCGATGCGCCGCTCGCGTTGGAGCACGAGGAGGTTGCCGCCGAGCGAGGCGACGAGCAGCAGGGCGATGAGGAGTTGGGTTTTCATCGTGGAGAATGCGGAGCTTGGAAATACGGAGCTATTTGGCCACGAGAAAGCGGGGATGGGGTCGGAGGTCGGATGTCGGATGTCGGAAGTCGGAAGTCGGAGGGCAGAGGTCGGAAGTCGGAGATCGGAATTCGGACGTCGGAGGACTGAGGACAGAGGTCGGAGGGCAGAGGTCAGAGGTCGGAAGACGGAGGTCGGATGTCGGAAGTCGGAGGGCAGAGGTCGGAAGTCGGAGATCGGAGATCGGAAGACAGAAGTCCGTTTTCTCTGCGTCTCTGAGTCTCTGCGTGAGCTTGGATCGAAGCCTTCGGTTGGTAGGTCGGAGGGCAGAGGTCGGAGGTCGTAAGGCAGACTTCTTTTGGTGCGGAATCTCTCGAAGACCCTGAGCTTGCCGAATGGGGATTCCGCTTTTGGACCCGAGTCTCTGCTCGCGCCCTGCGGGCAGCGATCGCGCGCATGCGGGGTGGCGGTGGGCTGATAGGGATCTGCCGAAGAACGGGGAGGAATGGGCCGGCGCCTCTGTGGTCCACCCGCTGGTTTTGGGGTTGAAACCGGTTTCACGCCGGCGCTCGAAATCCGGACTGCGCAATGATGGCGGATTCGGTGCGATTGCGAGGGCGCGCCCCTGCGTGCAGGGTGCAGGTCCATGCAACCCCGCATTCCCTTCCTTTCCCTGATCCTGGCCGTGCTACTCACCTGCCCGGCCCTCCGCGCCGCGGTGTCTCCCGCGAGGCCTGAAATCCCCGATCATCACGTGCGCCTCGCCGACTTCGGGGCCGTCCCCGACGGTAAGACCCCGAACGAACACGCCTTCCGCAGCGCGGTCGACGCGCTCGAGAGGCAGGGTGGGGGCGTGCTGGAGGTGACGCCCGGGCGCTGGCTGACGCGTCCCTTCGACCTCGCGAGCCGGATCAACCTCCACCTCGACGCGGGGGCGGAGATCGTGTTCACGGGCGACCCCGCGGATTCGCGGACCGGCCCGAACCACTACCGGCCGTTCATCCTCGCGAAGGACGCCACCGACGTGGCGATCACGGGCGAGGGCACGATCAACGGACAGGGCGAGGCCTGGTGGCCGGAGGCCGTGCGCTTCCGCGACGACGCGAACCGGCGTCATGCGAAAAGCAATACCAGCCCGCGGCCGCGCCTCATCATCTTCGAACATTGTCGTCGCGTGGCGGTCGAGGGCGTCACGCTCACCCACGCGCCCGTCTTCAGCCTGGTCCCTGCGGATTGCGAGGACGTGTCCATCGTGGGCGTGAAGATCCTCAATCCTGCGGACGCGCCGAACACCGACGGCATCGATCCTTCGGCCTCGCGGCGCGTGCTGATCAAGGACTGCACGATCGACACCGGCGACGACTGCATCGCGGTGAAGGCGGGTTCGCGCGCCGGCGTGCCCTGCGAGGACATCCTGGTGACCGGCTGCACCTTTCTCCACGGGCACGGCTGCTCGATCGGAAGCGAGACCTTCTCGGGCGTGCGCAACATGACCGTCGAGCACTGCACCTTTGACGGCACCGAGACGGGCATCCGGTTGAAATCGGACCGCCGCCGCGGGGGCCTGGTGGAGCACCTGGTTTACTCAGACATCACGATGCGCAACGTCGGCCATGCGATCTCGATCACGAGCTACTACATGGGCACCACGACCGACGCGCATGGGCGGTCGATCCAGGAGGCGCCGCAGGCAATCACTGCGACGACGCCGCACTGGCGCGACATCGTCATCCGCAACGTCACGGCGGAGGCCTGCACGAAGGACGCGGGCCTGATCATGGGGCTGCCCGAGATGCCGGCCGAACACATCGTACTCGACCATGTTTCGATCCAGGCCCCGAAGGGACTGCGGATCTCGAACGCGAAGGACGTCGTCCTGCGCTCGGTCCGCATCACCGCGAAGAAGGGGCCGGCGCTGATCGTGGACAAGTCCGTGACGGGACTCGTCACGGACTGAGCGTTTCCGCGCTTGAGCGGGCGCCGCGGATCAGCGGTGCCCGAAGCGGGAGAACAGGCGGCTGCGCAGGGACGTGGCCTTCGCGGGGGCGGCGTGCGCCTGGCCCTGCGGATGGCGACCGTCGCGATGGTGAGCCTGTGCGGGCGCGTGCGCCGGAGCGTGCGCCGCGGGCCGCTGGGAACGGGATTCGGCCTGGGGCTGGCGCGAGCGCTGCTGCTGGGAGGACTGGCGGTGCTGGGGCCGGCCCTGCTGGCGCGGCTGGCGCTGGAAGTCCTGCTGCGGCTGCTGGCTGGAATCGCCGTCGACGAACGGGTGGTCGTTGTCGACCGGGATCGTCTTGCGGATGAGCTTCTGGATGTCGCGCAGGAGCGAGCGCTCCTCGTGGTCGCAGAACGCGACGGCGAGACCGGAGGCGCCGGCGCGCGCGGTGCGGCCGATGCGGTGCACGTAGGCCTCGGGTTCCTCGGGAAGGTCGAAGTTTACGACGAGCCCGATCTCCTTCACGTCGATGCCGCGCGCCGCGATATCGGTGGCGACGAGGACGGGCACGGTGCCGTCGCGGAAGCTGCCGAGCGCGCGCTGGCGGGCGCCCTGGGTCTTGTCGCCGTGGATCGCGTCGGCGCGCACGCCGTCGCGGCTGAGATTCTTCGCGAGGCGGTTGGCGCCGTGCTTGGTGCGGGAGAACACGAGCACGCGCTGACCCTCGTGGCGGCTGAGAATATGAAGGAGCAGGCGGTGCTTCTGACTGCGCGCCACGAAGCAGACCTTCTGATCGATGAGCTCGGCGGTGGTGCCGACGGGAGCGACCTCGACGACGACGGGGTTGACGAGCAGGCGGCCGGCGATCTCGCGGATGCTCTCGGGCATCGTGGCGGAGAACAGCAGCGACTGGCGCTTCGGGGGCAGCTGGGCGATGATGCGCTTCACGTCGGGCGCGAAGCCCATGTCGAGCATGCGGTCGGCCTCGTCGAGGATGAAGACCTCGATGCGGTCGAGCATCACGTGGCGCTGGGACATGAGGTCGAGCAGGCGTCCGGGCGTGGCGACGAGGATGTCGGTGCCGACGGCGACGCTCTTGATCTGGGGGTGTTCACCGACGCCGCCGAAGACGAGCGTGTGGCGGACCTGCAGGTGTTTGCCGTAGCGGGCGATGTTCTCGCCGATCTGGATGGCGAGCTCGCGCGTGGGCGTGAGAACGAGGGCGCGTGGGCGCTTGGTCTGGCGCTGGACGGGATTTCGGTGGAGCCGGTCGAGCAGGGGAAGGGCGAAGGCGGCGGTCTTGCCGGTGCCGGTCTGCGCAAGGCCGATGAGGTCGCGGCCCTCGAGGAGGTGCGGGATGGTCTTGGCCTGGATGGGCGAGGGGGTCGTGTAGCCCTTTTCGGCGATGGCGCGCTGGATGGGTTCGCTGAGAGCGAGGGATGAGAACGTGACGGTGGACGGATCGTTATGCATGTGCGAGAGCGCCCGGCGCGCAGAGGCGCGGGCGTTGAGTGGCCGCCGTTGGGCGGTTCGGGACGTTGGAGGGCGGGTCCGCGAAGTGCGGAGGTGCGCCGTTATGTTTGAACAGCCGTCGCGCCGGGGACGGGCGAGGTGTTGATCGATGAGCTGAGTGACATCTGACGACCCCTCATCGAAGAAACGTCCGAAGGAAACTGGATTTGCCTGTGGCAAACCCGACTTGCAGGCCGGACAAGGACAGCCCGGCGGCGTTCATGCAAGCAGGAATTCCACGCACCCGTCGCAACGGCATGCCGGCCAGCCGATTGAATTGTAACCGTTCGGTGGATATGGCGCGGGCCGGAGCCGTCGGGCTCAGGCCTCCCGCACGCGGATTCCGCCCACGGCGGCCGCGGCGCGCACGACGATCTCGACGTCCTTTTCGCCCCGAAAGCCAGAGAATGCGGCCGCGAGCGGGGTGCCGTCATCGAGCTCGAGGGCCACGCCGCCCTGCCAGCCGATGAAGTCGGGGCGGTTGATCCCGAAGCGGCCCTCGTCGAGCTTTCCCGAATACACGAGCTCCTCGAAGCGGCCGGTGGAATAGCCGGTGCTCCAGACCTGGATCGCCTTGCGGTTGACGATGCCGAAGCACCAGCGGCCGCGCGAGGGCTCGTCGCCGAAGATCCTGCCATGTACGGCGCCGGAGGCGTCGATGACGCAGACCGCGGCGTTGCCGTGCGACATCTCGCGGTCGACGGGATCCTGGAGGAATTCGGGGACGAGGCGTGCGATCTCGGCGACGAGGCGCTCGCCGATGCCGGGGGAGGAGGGGGTGGACATGCGGCGACGAGACCGGATTCGCCCGTCGGCTGCAATCCCCGCGTGGAGCGTGCGCGGGTCAGAGAATCTCGCGCATGCGGTCCCGGTACTGGCCGGGCGTCTCGCCAGTGGCGCGCTTGAAAAACACGTTCAGGTATTCGGCGTGCCGGAAGCCGGTTTTCTCCGCGATGCCCCTGACCGTGAGGTCGGTGCCGAGCAGGAGCTCGCGAATCTTCTCGAGCTGGACGCGGCGGATTTCCGCGCCTGGCGAGCGGCCGAGCACGCGGCGGAACAGCGTCTCGAGCTGGGTGCGGGCGATACCCGTGTGCCGGCTCACTGAGGTCACTGTGATCCCCTCGACGGCGTGGGCGTGGATGTACTCGAGGGCACCCGCGAGCTTGGGGTGCTTGATGTACACGATGTTCGTCGACTGGCGCGTCACGACACCGAGCGGGTCGATCAGGGTTTCCCATTCGGGAAGGGGGTCGCCCGCGAGCATGGCGTGCAGCACCTCGGCGGCGCGCATGCCCATCTGGTGCTGGCCGATGTTGATGCTCGAGAGGGCGGGGTGCGCGAGTTCGCAGCGGATGTCGTTGTCGTTCACGCCGAGCACCGCGACATCCTCGGGAACCCGCAGCCGCAGGCGGCGGCATGCGTCGAGGATCTGGATGGCCCGAAGATCGTTGCAGGCCATGAGGCCGATCGGACGGGGAAGCGGGCGGAGCCACTCGACGAGGCCGGCGGTCTCCGACGAGACCCACTCCGGCGAGCAGGCCGGTTCGAACACGGTCTCGTGGAGGACAGGCTCGCGGTCCGCCTCGCGCAGGCGCTCCGCGAAGCCGTCGCGGCGTTCCGTGGACCAGTGCGTGTTGTGGAAGCCGACGAAGCCGACGTGGTGGAATCCTCGCGACAGGAGGTGGTCGGCACCGAGGCGGCCGACCCGATGGTTGTCGGGCCTGATCTTGTGGATGCCGGGAAAGACCTCGCAGTCGTTCAGGTCGACGAGCGGGATTTTGAGGCGCTTGCACACGTCGACGATCGACTTCGTGGTGTGTCGGCTGATGACGCCATGCCAGGTACCGCGTTCGAGCATCCCGGGGTCGAGTGCGAGTCGGTTGGACTCGTCCCAATAGAAATCCCAGGTCCGCTGAAGCTTCTGATCCTGGACGACGCCTCGGATCATGCGCTCGGCGGATTCCTCCTCGATCTTCGAGATGGAAAGGAAAATGCGGGGCCGGTTCATTGGTATCCCGTGGGCGGGTACGCCTTGGGGGTGGGGCGGAACTGTCCCATAAAACGGGTTTTCGCGCAAGGCCGGCGAAAATCCATCCGACTATCCCTGGGCGCAGGCGGGATTTTTATTCATCATCGCCGTTTTCTTCACGGGTCCGGTCTGGCTCGTTTGACCCAGACCGGGCCTGCTTGAAAACGAAGACGCACCGATCCCCCCCGGGGCGCGCTTCGCCAAGCATAATCATGAAATACCCTGCCCCCTCGGCCTCCGGGCCGATCTACTCCCACACTCGTCGCGCCGCTCTGATCGGTGCGATTGCCCTGCTCGCGACGCTCCCAGTTGTAATGAGGGCCCAGGCCGTCTCCGACACCGGTTCGACCGACGCCTCTTCGGGCAACACGAAGCCTCAGACCTCCAGTGACGACATTCTCAAGCTCGACGCAGTGGTCGTGACCGCGGCCACACGCCCCGGCATGACGAAGATGGAATCAAGCGTTTCGGTCAGCTCGCTGGACTCGACTGACCTCAGGAATTCGGTTCCCCGGTACACCAGTGAAATCCTCCGCGACATTCCTGCGATCCGGGTCGAGTCGTCCTCGGGCGAGGGCAACACCAATATCGCGGTGCGCGGCCTGCCCATCTCCACGGGTGGCGCGAAATACGTCCAGCTCCAGGAGGACGGACTTCCGATCCTCCAGTTCGGCGACATCGCCTTCGGCACGGCGGACGAATTCCTGCGCGCCGATGCGACGCTTGCGACCGTCGAGTCGGTGCGCGGCGGCTCGGCATCCACGTTCGCCTCAAACGCGCCGGGTGGAGTGATCAATTTCATCTCGAAGACAGGCGAATATGAGGGTGGCACGCTCACCTACACGCGCGGGCTCGACTTCCGGTCCGACCGTGTCGATCTCGGCTACGGTGGTCCGATCAACGACAGCACCCGCTTCTTTGTCGGAGGGTTCTTCCGCACGGGCGAAGGGGCGAAGACTGCGGACTACAACGCGAACGACGGTGGCCAGCTGAAGGCCAACCTGACGCGGACTTTTGCCAACGGCTACATCCGCCTTTACCTGAAGTTTCTCAACGATCGCACCCTCAGCTTCATGCCGGTGCCGATGCAGATCACGGGCTCTGACTCAAATCCGACCTTCTCCTCGCTGCCTTCCTTCAACGCGCTGCGCGGTGCGATCAACTCTCCGTACCTCTCGACGATCCTCGCCAGCGGCGTGGCGGGGGCGACCCACGCCTATGACATCCGCGACGGCATCCACGCGATCTCGACCGCGATCGGGGCGGAGGCCTCGTTCGACATCGCAGGCGGCTGGCACCTCACTGACCGCTTCCGCATCTCGAAGAATTCGGGCGACTTCATCGATCCGTATCCGGCGGCCACCGACAGCGCCCAGGTGATCGCCGACGGCCTCGCGGGCCCGGGAGCGACCCTCCGCTACGCCAACGGTCCGTCCGCGGGCCAGTCGATCAATCCGGCCACCCTCAACGGAAACGGCCTGCTGATGCGCGTCCATCTTTTCAACACGCAGCTCAACGACCTCGGAAACACGTTCAACGATCTGAAACTCAACCGACTCTTCAAGGTCGGCTCCACTGAGATCGACGTCACCGGCGGCCTGTTCAGCTCAACCCAGGAGATCAACATGGACTGGGTGTGGAACGCCTACCTCATGGAGGTGAAGGGGCGCGATGCCGCGCTGGTCGACGTGTTCAACGCCCAGGGCGCGAAGCTCACGGACAACGGTCTCATCGCCTACGGCACCAACTACCCCGGCGGATGGGGCAACCTGCAGCGGGCCTATCGCACCTCGTATACCGACGACGCCCCGTACGCCGCGCTGTCGGCGAAGATCGGCAGGCTCACGGTCGACGCGAGCGTGCGCAGTGACAACGGACGCGCCCGCGGCTCGTACGCGGACACCAAGGTCGTCAGCCGCGACGTGAACGGCGATGGCGTGATCTCCTATCCGGAGCAGACTGCCGCGATCATCGATCTCTCCAACCCGAGTCCCGTGAACTACAACTGGTCCTTCACCTCGTACTCGGTCGGCGCCAACTACGCCTTCAGCCGCGACCTGTCGGCCTTTGCACGCTTCAGCCGGGGCGGCTCCGCCGGCGCCGACCGCGAACTGTGGGCGAACGGACTCGTCACTCCCTCGGGCTCGTTTGTGTCCGGTGGCTCGCCCGTTGCGGAGACGCGGCAGACGGAGCTCGGCCTGAAGACGATCGCTCGCCATCTGCTCCCCGGCCGGCTCGAGTTCTACGCGACGCTCTTCCAGGCGAGGGCCTCGGAGGTGAGCAATGATCCCACGCTCGCCGCCAAGGGAATGCCCACCGTCTTCGCGGCCAACTACATGGCCACGGGCCTCGAACTGGAGTCCGCCTACCGCTACGGCAACCTCGAGGTCCGCGTCGGCGCGACCTACACGCACTCGCGAAACGTCGACACCGGAACGATCCCGCAGCGCACGCCGGACTGGATGTACCAGATCACGCCGACCTACAGTCTGTTCAACCGCCGCCTCACCTTTGGCGGGGCCATCATCGGCGTCACGAAATCATTCGCGGGCAACGATAACACGCTCGTCCAGCCCGGCTACACGTACGTGAACGCCTTCGTCGGCTATCAGCTGTCGAAGGGCCTGGACCTGTCCGTCGGCGTCAACAACCTCTTCGACACGATCGGTATCACGGAAGTGGATTCGGGTCGCTCGGGTCCCGCCGGCAACGTCATCAACGCCCGCTCGATCACGGGCCGCACCACGACCGCGAGCATCACCTACACCTTCTGAGGGTGCATTCCGAGCCTGGGATGCGACCAACCCGATGAACCAAACCGCCGCGCGCCGGGCCGAACGGGGGCGGCGCGCGGCACCTCCTCTCCTCACGTGAACAACAAAGTCCAGCTCATCACCTACGTCGATCGGTTCGCCGGGGACCTGCCTCGCCTCGCACGCCTGCTCGGCGGCCCGCTGCAGGGAGTCTTCGGCGGTGTGCATCTGCTGCCGTTCTTCTATCCGATCGACGGCGCAGACGCGGGGTTCGATCCCATCGACCACACCCGGGTGGACCCGCGCCTGGGGACTTGGTCCGACGTGGCGGGCCTGAGCGCGGTCGTGCCGGTGATGGCCGACGTGATCGTGAACCACGTCTCGGCGCAATCGGAGGCGTTTCGCGATTTCCTGGCGCGCGGCCCGGAGTCCGAGTACGCGGGGATGTTCCTCACGCTCGACGCTGTGTTCCCGGAGGGCGCGCGGGAGGAAGACCTGCTGCGCCTCTTTCGTCCGAGGCCCGGGTTGCCGTTCACGCCCGTCACGCTGGGTTCCGGCGGGCGGCGGCTGGTCTGGACGACGTTCACGCCGAACCAGGTCGACATCGACGTGACGCATCCGCGGGGCGCGGCGTACCTCGGCTCGATTCTCGCGGCGCTGCATGAGAACGGCGTCACGATGATCCGCCTCGATGCCGCGGGCTACGCGGTGAAGCGCGCGGGCACCAGCTGCTTCATGATTCCGGAGACCTTTCGGTTCATCGCTGACTTCGCGGCCGAAGCGCGGCGGTTTGGGATCGAAGTGCTCGTGGAGATTCACTGTCCCCACCGGCAGCAGATCGAGATCGCGAGGCACGTCGACCGCGTGTACGACTTCGCGCTTCCGCCGCTGGTGCTGCATGCGCTCTACCGCGGCTCTGCGGCCGCGTTGAAGGCCTGGCTCGCAATCGCGCCGCGCAATGCGGTCACGGTCCTCGACACGCATGACGGCATCGGAATCGTGGACGTGGGAGCGGATCCCGCGGACCGCGCGGGCCGGCCCGGCCTGCTGGCCCCGGAGGAGCTCGACGCGCTGGTGGAGGAGATTCACGCGCGCAGCGGGGGGGGCAGCCGCAAGGCCACGGGCGCCTCCGCCAACAATCTCGACCTGTACCAGGTGAACTGCACGTACTACGACGCCCTTGGCCGCGACGACGGCGACATCCTCATCGCGCGCGCCATCCAGTTTTTCGCGCCCGGCGTGCCCCAGGTGTACTATGTCGGCCTGCTCGCGGGGGAGAACGATCTCGAGCTCCTCGCGCGGACCAACGTGGGCCGCGACATCAACCGGCACCACTACGCGCCCGGCGAGGTCGGTGCGGCGCTCGAGAAGCCGGTCGTGCGGGACCTGCTGGCGTTGATCCGCCTGCGCAACGGGCATCCGGCGTTCGACGGAGAGTTTCGCGTCCACGAGAGCCCCAACGAGGTGCTGCACGTCTCCTGGGCATTTGGCGACGATTCGATCGGACTGCGCGTCGATCTGGCGAGCAGGGATGTCGCGATCGGCGGCACGCGGGGCGGCGTCCGATTCACGTACGACCTCTTCGCCCACTGTCGCGCCTGAGTGACGGAGGTCGGAAGTCGGAGATCGGAGGTCGGATGTCGGAGGTCGGATGTCGGATGTCGGAGGTCAGATGTCGGAGGTCAGAGGACAGAAGTCAGTTTTCTCCGCGTCTCTGCGTGAGCTTGGATCGGAGCCTTCGGTTCGTGGCTCGCCGGTCGCTTCAGGCGGTCAGTCGTTGAGGTGGACGGTCGCAGAATTCATCACACGCGGCGCCAGGCCGAAGCCGAACTCCTCGTGGTTGAAGAAGACGGCCTTGGGCTGCTTCTCGAGCGCGCAACCCACGCGCAGCAGGTCTTCGCGGAATTCATTGGGCGACCTGCCCATGGCCTGCCGAAAGACACGGGCGAAGTAGTTGGCGCTTTGGAAGCCGCAGGCCGAGGCGATTTCCTTCACGCTGAGCCGGGTGTTTTTCAGCGCGTCGGTTGCGTTGCGGAGCCGCAGCCGGTTGATCTGCTCGACCATGCGTTCGCCGACCTGGTCCTGGAACAGCTTCGACAGGTAGCCGGGCGAGCAGCGCAGCTCGGCGGCGAGCGAGGCCACGCTCAGCTCAGGGTCGGCGAGGTTGTTTCGGATCAGCCACTGGCACCGGAACACGCGCTCGGTCTCCGAAAAGCGCTGCGGGGCCTGCTCCTCGACGAGCGCGAGCAGGATTGAGAACTCGGCGAGGAGCAGCCCGCGAATCGCCGTCGCGCTGACCTTCGGGGCGCGGAACCGCAGGTCGTCCACGCGGTTGAGGTACTCGACAAGCGTGTCGAAGAGGTCGGTCGTGAAAAAATGGATATCGTCGACCCCGGGCCGCCCGGGTTCGAGCTCGTGGGCGACATGGATCGCCACGGTCTCATTGTAGAAGCAGACGACCACGTTTTCGAAGGGCCGTTGATCGGGCCGCGCCACCTCCCCGTGAGGCACGCCACGGGGCATCACGCAGACCTCGCCGGGATGGAGTATAAAGCCCTGGTCGGGGTGGAGGAACTCGGTCGTGCCCGTTCGCTGGACGAAGAGCTCGGGCTTGAAGTGGTAGGCCATGCCGGGGTGTTTCGAATACAGGTCCTTCGTCTGGGGGACCCGGATGCGGCAGCGGCCGGCCTCGAGTGCGGCGATCTGGGCTCGAAACGTATCCGAAAACAGCCGGCGAGTGTCGTCGCTGCGGGTGCGTGGGGTGGGACTGAAGGTGTTCATCGCGGGGGTGGGGGACGAATCCGGGATGAAAGCTAGCCGGATCGGGGCTTTTATGCAAAGTTCCGGAACATGGCTCGGCGGTAAATGCTAGCAACTGTGCTTTTTTATCCGCGGCGCCGCTTACGGCGGGGGGGCTCCCCGGCAGACTTCAACGCAAACTGGGACAAGAAGCATCGCATGGACTCGATCATCTGCTTTGGGGAAATCCTGTGGGACGTGCTTCCGTCGGGCCGATATCCCGGCGGGGCGCCCTTCAATGTCGCGTATCATCTTCACCGCCTGGGGGCGCGGGTGGTCCTGGCGTCGGCCGTGGGCAGCGACGGCCTGGGACGGGAACTGCTCGAGCGGCTGGCCGCGTGGGGCATCGACACGGGGTCGGTGACCCTCTCCACGACGCTGCCCACGGGCACCGTCGAGGCGACGCTGGGCGCGACGGGCGATGCGCGCTACCGCATCGCGGCACCGGTCGCCTGGGATGCGATCGCGGTGGACGGCGAGCTTTTGAGCGAAGCCGGCCGGGCGAAGGCCGTGGTGTTCGGCTCGCTCGCGTTGCGCGAGGAGCACAACCGCGGCGCGCTCGAATCCCTGCTGGATTCGGCGAGTTCCTCCACCTGGCGCGTCTTCGACGTGAACCTGCGCGCTCCGCACGACGACCTCGCGCTGGTGGGCCGCTACGCGCAGCGGGTGGACTTGTTGAAGCTCAATTCCGCCGAGGCTGCGCGCATTGCGGAGGGGGCCGTTGAACAGCCTGGCCTGGAGGAGGAGCACGCGCGGGTTCTTGCCTCGCGCACCGGGGCGCGCTGCGTGTGCGTCACCGCCGGTGAACGCGGGGCGGGCCTCCTGCGCGACGGCCACTGGTCGTGGGAGCCGGGGCGGCGCGTGCAGGTGGTGGACACCGTGGGCGCGGGCGACGCGTTCCTCGCGCGCCTGCTTCGGGGGCTGGTCGTGGGCGAGGGGTCCGCAAGTGCACTGACCGGCGCCTGCAGGCTCGGCGAATGGGTGGCTTCGCACCAGGGGGCCACGCCCGACTATGACGCCAGCGCGCCGATCGGGACCGCCTGAACGGCTTTTTGCTAGGCTTCGTGGGTAATGATTCGCCCGCGAAGTTGCCGTGGGCGGATTGAATCGCAGGCTAACCCGCACTCTCACCCCGAATGTCGCGCCCCAAGCCCCGCCTCTCGTTCTGGCAGATCCTGAACATGAATATCGGATTCTTCGGAATCCAGTACTCGTTCGGACTCCAGCAGAGCAACATGAGCCCGATTTACCGCTTCCTGGGAGCGCACGAGTCGTCGTTGCCGTACCTGTGGCTGGCGGGTCCGATGACGGGCCTGATCGTGCAGCCGATCATCGGGGCGATGAGCGACCGGACCCTTGGGCGGTGGGGGCGGCGGACGCCGTACTTTTTGGTCGGCGCGGTGCTGTGCAGCATCGCGCTGTTTTTCATGCCGTATAGCCGCGCTCTGTGGATGGCGGCGGGCCTGCTCTGGATCCTCGACGCCGCGAACAACATCACCATGGAGCCCTACCGGGCATTCGTGAGCGACAAGCTCGACACCTCCCAGCATTCGCTCGGTTTTCTGACGCAGAGCGCTTTCACGGGCCTGGGACAGACGCTGTCGTACCTGACGCCGTCCATCCTCATCGCGTTCGGGATGAACGCCGACCGGGTTAACGCCCACAACATTCCGCTGGTCACGGTGGCGGCGTTCGGCATAGGCAGCGTTTTCTCGATCTCAACGGTGCTATGGTCCGTGAAGACGACGAAGGAGAACCCGCTCACGCCTGAGGAGCGGGCGGCCATCGAGAGCGAGCCATCGGGCTGGCTTCACACACTGGGCGAGGTCTGGATCGCGGTTCGTGAGATGCCGCTGACCATGCGCCAGCTTTCGCTGGTGATGCTGTTTCAGTGGTATGCGATGTTCTGTTACTGGGAGTACGTGGTGCTCTCGCTCTCGAAGACGCTCTTCGGAACCACCGATGCGGCTTCCGCGGCGTTTCGCCATGCGGACCTCGTGAACGGCCAGATAGGCGGTTTTTACAACGCCATTGCCTGCATCGGCGGTTTTGCGATGGTGCCCTTCACGCGCCGATTTGGCCCGCACCGCATGCACTCGGTGAGCCTGGTCCTCGCGGGGGCGGGCATGCTCGCCATGCCGCTGCTGCACAGCGAGGCGTTGCTCTTCATCCCGATGGTCGGTGTCGGTCTCGGCTGGGCCAGCATGATGGGCAATCCGTACATCATGCTCGCGGGCAGCATTCCGTCGCACCGCACGGGGGTGTACATGGGGATATTCAACATGTTCATCGTGATCCCCATGATGATCCAGATCTTCACCCTGCCGCTCTTCTACGACTCGTGGCTGGCGGGCAACCCGGAGAACGTCATCCGGCTGGCAGGCGCACTGCTGGTCGCGGCCGCGGTGGCGGTGCTCTTCGTGCGCACGGGCCTGCCTGCGCCTGAACCCGCGCCGGTGAAAGGGTGAGGCGAGCGCTGCGCGGAATTTGCCTCGTCGCAGGATGCGGTCGCGGCTTTAAGTCTGCGCCATGGGCGCCGTCCGCAGTATCAGGTTTCTCGCGATGGGATCCGAGTGCGCGCTGCATCTCTACGACGGCGGCGAGGAGGCGGAGCTGGCGGCGGTCGACGAGGTGCTCCGTATCGAGCGGCGCTTCTCGCGCTATCGGCCAGACAGCCTGGTGTCCGAGATCAATCGCGCCGCTGCGGAGGGAAGGGCAGTCGAGTTGGATCCCGAGGCCTCGCGATTGCTCGACTACGCCTTTGCCTGCCGCGCGAAGAGCGGTGGCCTGTTCGACCTCACCACCGGCATCCTGCGCCGCGCCTGGAATTTCAACGAGGCACGGCTGCCGTCGAACGACGAGATTGGTCGCCTGTTGCCGTATGTCGGCATGGACAAGCTCCGCTGGGAGCCTCCTGTGCTTTCGTTTCCCGTTCCGGGAGTCGAACTGGACTTCGGTGGAATCGGCAAGGAATACGCCGCCGACCGGGCCGCAGCGATTTGCCGCGAGCGCGGGGTCCGACACGGACTCGTGGATCTGGGCGGCGATCTTTGCGTCGTCGGACCACCGCCGGACTGCGGCTCGTGGACGGTGCGGATCAGGCATCCAAGAATCCACGACCGGCCGCTTGCGATGGTAGCTCTCGAGCGCGGCGGACTCGCCACGAGTGGAGATTACGAGCGTTACATCGAGGTTGGGGGGAACAGGTACTGCCACATTCTCAATCCCGCGACCGGCTGGCCCGCACGCGGATTGAGATCGGCCAGTGCCGTCGCAGGAACCTGCCTGGTGGCGGGTTCGCTCACCACCATCGCAATGCTCAAGGCTGCCGAAGGAGCGTCCTGGCTCGAGAGTCTGGGTCTGCCCTGCCTGTGGGTCGACGATGCTGGCATGCCCGGCGGAAGCCTGCCGATATCGCCCGAATTCGCGCCCCCGCCCGATCCAAGGCCCACCGTTTAGGCGAGCGTGTTCAGGTTGCTGCCGACGCTTCCATCCACCTGCGACGCGCCCGGCGTGCCGAGAGCATCGAGAGCCGACAGACTCTGGTCCAAGGTCTGGGTCGCCGAAACGGACGCATGGTGGTGGTGGTGACCGCCTCGATGGTGTCCGCGAAGCTGTTTCATCATGGTGGTCATCGACTGCACGAAATCCTGCTTGGAGACGCTGCCCGTGCCGTTCGGATCGAGCTTCGCCCAGATCGCATCCGCTCCTTGGGACTGGAAGTTGGCAGGCGGATTCATCGACTTGAACGCCTGCTCGAACTGGGACTTCGTGATCGACCCGGTGTCTGCGGTGTCGATCTGGCCGAACAGGGTGCTCATCTTCTGATCAGGCGGCATCGCCATGCTCGCACCGGACCAGATTTCGGGGGTGTTCAGCGTATTGGAACCGGAGATGGGAAGGCTCATGATTTAATGGGGAGCAACCAGGTGGGATCAGGCCCTATTATCGGATGGCGAAGCCCATGCTTGAGCGCGAGATCGGGTTTCCCCCCCCTGGCATGTTTATATCTGGTTTATACAAAACAGATAGCAGACATCTATTGGTCGGCCTAATGCATGAGTGACAAGGCCGCTGGGCGGGGGAGTTTAGTCTGGTTGAGCAGGGCGAGGGGGGCATCGTGGGGGCATCCCCCATGAAACGACAGACTGCGATCCTGACCCTCGCCGTGCTGGCTTGCACGGCCGTCCCTGTATTCGCCGGGCCCGTGCCTGAGCGCGCGACGTTCAACAGCGCGGGTGCGCTGACCTCGCTGATCACCGACGGCATGCAGCTGCCCCTGACGGGCGAGCTGGTCGTGACCTTTGACGGTGGCGTGCGCCAGACCCTTCAACCCGCGGACCAGCGTTCGCCGATTACCCGCGAGGGCGAGACGCTTCACTGGAAGGGAGTGTCCACCTTTCCGAACGGCGGCCAGGCCCAGTTCGACGCAGCCTGGGCGGTTGCGCCGACCGGCACGGTGTCGGTCGACGCCACGGCGTTGTCCGGCGCTCCCGCACTGCCCGGTGCGCCGGCCCACCGCTGGCCGCTCCAGGTGCGCACGGTGGAGTACGACATCGATCTGCCGCGCGCGTCCTTCAAGGGATGGAGCTACGGCGGGCAGGGGGCGACGCTCCCCGCCGTTCACCCGGCGAATCCGGAATTTTACCGCGCGAAGACCGACCGTATCCAGTTTGTCGATCCGGCGCGGAACCGCACCCTGACGCTGGTGCTCGACCAGGCGCGCGACCTCAGCGTGACCGACCTGTGGGAGGGTGACACGCGGGCCTATCGTATCCGGATCCGCCTGGGTGGCGGCGAATGGGCGCCGGGCGATGCGTTGAAGCTCGGACTCGAGTTTTCGTTCACCGGCCGGGGCAGCGCGCCTGACGCGCACGTGACGGTGGATCCGGCGGACCGGCGTTATCCGTTCGCGGGTTTTGGCGGCGACTACTGCTTCGACACGCGGACACCGGCGGCGGACTACATGCTGGACCACGTGCGCAATGCCTGGGCGCGCCTTGAGTTCAAGGCGCAGGCCTGGGAGCGCGAGCGGGGGCATCCGGGGCCGGAGCTGGTGCGCGATTTCGAGCTGATGCAGCGCATGCAGCAGCGGCACATCCCGTGGATCCTCAGCCTCTGGCGACTTCCGGAGCATTTTTACACGGATCCGAACCGGAAGCCGTTCGGGACCTTCGGGCGGCGGATCGCCCCCGATCGCTGGCCCGAGTTCCTCGACCTTCTCGGCAGCTACCTGGTGTACCTGAAGACGCATTACGGCGCGGAGCCCGACCTGTTTTCGTTCAACGAACCCGACCTTGGAGTGAGCATCGGATTCACTCCGGAGCAGCACCGCGACGCGATCGTGCGCATCGGGGCGTACCTGAAATCGCTGGGGCTGAAGACGAGGATGCTGCTGGGCGACACGGCCAACCCGCGCGGGACGCATCACTACGTGCTTGCGACCGCGGCGGATCCCGAGGCGATGCGCTACGTCGGTGCGATCTCGTTCCACAGCTGGGGCGGCGGCACGCCGGAGCAGTATCGGGCCTGGGCCGACGTGGCCCGCTGGCTGCGACTCCCTCTGATCGTCGCGGAGGCGGGCGTCGATCCCGGCGCGTATCGCAATCACGCGTACGACAGCTATTCGTACGGCCTCGAGGAGGCCGCGCAGTTTCAGCAGCTCCTCCGGTATGCGCGGCCGGAGGCCCTGGTGTACTGGGAGTTCACGGAGGACTATGGACTCGTGCACGTGCGGCCCGACAAGAGCATCGGGGAGACGGGCCGGTACTGGCTGTTGCGCCAGTTCGCGAATCTCACGCCCCCGAATGCCGAGGCGCTCGGCTGCGCGAGCGACCGCAGCGACGTGTTGGTAAGTGCGTTTTCGGCTGGCGACGGCCGCATGGTTGTCCACGTGCTCAATCTCGGACCGGCGCGCGACCTGGTCTTGTCGGGTCTGCCCACCGGGGCAGCGTGGAGCTCCGAGACCACGACAGACCTCGAGGGCGGGCGGAAACAGGCGGCGGTGGACGTCGCGGCGCCCGTGCACCTCGCGGCGCGAAGCCTGACCACGTTTGTCCGGGACTGAGCCGACTCCGCGGTTGTGGGCGCTGGCGGCTTGCCTTGGCGCCCGCACTGCGGTGCGGTTGGGACATGATCGGCGTATTCGACTCCGGCTTTGGCGGGCTCACGGTGCTGTCCTCGCTCCTCGAGGCGCTGCCGGACTACGACTACCTGTTCCTGGCGGACAGCGCCCGTGCGCCGTACGGGGCGCGGAGTGCGGAGGTGATCCACCGCTACACGCTTGAATCCGTCGAATGGCTCTTCGACCAGGGCTGCACCCTGGTCGTCCTGGCCTGCAACACCGCGTCGGCGCGCGCCCTGCGCAACATCCAGCAGCTGCACCTGCCGGCGAAGCGTCCGGACCGACGCGTGCTCGGGGTCGTGCGGCCCTCAGTGGAGGCGCTGGCGGGTCTGCCGCCCGGGGCGATTCCCGGCGAGACGCTGCCGTCGTCGGTTACCGGACGCGTGGCAGTGCTGGGTACGGATGGGACCATCGGCTCGGATTCCTACGGGATCGAGCTGCACAAGCTCGCGCCTGGCATTGAACTCGTTCAGCAGGCCTGCCCGATGTGGGTGCCGCTTGTCGAGGCGGGCGAGCTGGACGGCCCGGGAGCCGAATGGTTTTTAAGGAAGTCGCTCGAGCCGATCCTGGCTCCCGGCCGCGAGCCTTCGCGACTCCTTTTGGGATGTACGCATTATCCGTTGCTGCTCCCGGCGCTTCGCCGCCTGGTGCCGCCGGACATCGCGATTCTCACGCAGGGAGGCATCGTGGCCGAGCGACTGGCGAACTGGCTGGAGCGACATCCGGAGCACGAGCGGCGACTGGGGCGCGGAGGGCGCCGGGAGTTTGCCACCACCGACGATCCCGCCTGGTTCGCGGCGCGCGGCGAACGCATGCTGGGTCGTCCGTTTACCGCAACCCAGGTCCGGCTGCCTCCGCTGGATTAAAGGCCTCAGATAGGTCTAAACCACAGAAGCACTGAGATAGATAAAAGAGGTCGGAAGTCAGAGGTCGGATGTCGGAGGTCGGAAGTCAGAGGTCGGAGGTCGGACGTCGGAGGTCTGAAGTCGGAAGTTGGCGGTCCGAGGGCTAGGACAGAGGCCAGAGGTCAGAGGTCGGAGGTCGGAGGTCGGAGGTCGGATGTCGGAGGTCGGGGGACAGAAGTCCGTTTTCTCTGCGCCTCTGAGTCTCGGCGTGAGCTTGGATCGGAGCCTTCGGTTGGTAGGTCGGAGGGCAGAAGGGCGGGACGTCGAGACGTCCCGTCCAAGGCGGAGCCTAGGCTCCGCACTGCTCCATATCGAGCCGGGCCGGCCATATCTTTTGGAGAGCGGAACCTCTCGAAGACCCTGAGCCTGCCGAACGGGGGCGCCGTCCCGCGCCTGCGAGACGAGACTCGGCTGCCAAGAGGGGAGCGGGGCACCGTTGTCCGCCCTCTGTCCTCTGGCTTCTGACTTCTGACCTCTGACTTCTGGTATTCTCCGTGTCCTCTGTGTCTCTGTGGTTCAAAACCCGCCCGGCCCGGAGATTTAGTTTTCGACGACGATGCCCGTGCTCGATTCGGAGGTGATCGCAGGCTTCTCCGGAGTGACGATCCGGACCTTGCGCAGCGTGATGTTTGCAGCGTTCAGCGCGTGCATGCCGTGGCGGGCGGCGATCCGGGCGTTTTCGATCAGGATGTCGTGCACCGGCTGTTCGGCGAGCCCGGCGATGTCGATCGCGGTGCCCGCGCCGTCGCAGACGAGGTTGCGGATCGTGAACTGTCCGAAATCAGGCAGCCGACCGGGCTTGCCGGGGGGCATGCCCTTGACCCGGTGTCCGGCCTTCACGTCCTCGTAGGTAGTCTGAAATCCGATGGCGGCGCCGACGATGTCCTTCATCACGAGGTCTGTCGCATAGATGTCCCGCACGAGCCCGCCCCGGCCGGGGGCGCTTTTCACGCGGATGCCCATGTCGGTGCCGATGAAGGTGCAGCGGGTGGCCCAGAGGTAGCGCATGCCGCCGTCGGTGTTGCTGCCGATCACGAAGCCGCCGTGGGCGTGGTAGACTGTGCATTCGGCGATCACCACGTGGTTGAGCGCGCCGTCGGGGTCGTCGGTGCGTCCGCTGGATTTCATGCAGATGCCGTCGTCGCCCGCGCTGACGTTGCAGCGGTAGAGCAGGGCGTTGCGACAGGCGCTCAGGTCGATGCCGTCGCCGTTCTGCGCCCAGTATTCATTAAAAATGGACACCCCGCGGATGATCACGTTGGTGCAGTGGACGGGATAGCAGACGAAGGCGGGGGAGTTGCGCAGGGTGACGTCCTCGATCAGCACGTTGCGGCAGTCGGAGAGAACGAGCAGCTTGGGACGCAGGAAGTCGCGGGCGGGCAGGAAGTCGGCGACGGTGGGATCGGGGTTGGTGGCGCGCAGGTGCTTGAGGTAGGCCTCGCCCTCGCTGGCGGCCTTCGTCGGCCACCAGACGGAGTCATTGTTCGTGGTGGCGCCGCCGCTCGAGACGAACGCCTTCCACTGGGCCACCGTGACCTTGCCCCGCTTCACGGGCCGCCAGGTTTCGCCGGCGCCGTCGAAGATGCCCTGGCCGGTGATGGCGACATTCGTGAGGTTGTCACCAGAAAGTGGAGACTGGGTCATGTAGCCGGATTTTCCACCCTTGCCGACCAGCGGATACTGGCTGTGGTCGGGCGTGAACTGGATGAGCGCGCCGCGTTCCGCGTGCAGGTCCACGTTGCTTGCGAGCACGATCGGTCCGGTGATCCAGAGGCCGGGCGGCACGACCACATGGCCGCCGCCGGCCTCGCTGCAGGCGCGTATCGCCCTGGCGAAGGCCTCGGTCGCCAGCGTATGACCGTCGGGGACGGCCCCGTAGTCGGCGATCGAAAAGGTCCGGTTCGGGAATGTTGGGGCGACCAGGTCGGGCATCGGGAAGGGCGCCGACTTGAGATAGTGTTCGGCCGTGGCGGCCGGGAGGGCCGCGGGCGCGAACGCGAGCAGCGACGAGAGGATCAGAAGGGGAGTCTTCATGGGGGCGGGGCGCAGGGGGTGAGGTTGACTGCGGGAGACGCCGAGCCTTGTGCGCGGGTTTCCGGGCGGTAAGTCCACCGGTGCGCGCATCGTTGCCGGCCGGCGCAGTTGCATTTCGGCGTGGATTGGACTCCGTACCGGAAACGACGTGCCTATGCCGAAACAAACCTGGTTGGTGAAACAGGAGCCCGAAGCCTACTCGTGGGAGCAGTTCCTCCGCGACGGAACCACCGCCTGGGAGGGCGTGCGAAATTTCCAGGCCCGCAATCACCTGCGCGCCATGCGCAAGGGCGACCTCGTGCTGTTTTATGCGAGCGTCACCACCAAGGCCGTGCTCGGCGTTGCGGAGGTCGTGCGCGAGGCGTTTCCCGACGCTACGGCGGAGGAGGGCGATTGGAGCGCGGTGGAGCTGAAGGCCGTGCGGACGCTGCCGAGGCCCGTCACGCTCGAGCAGATCAAGGCCGAGCCCTCGCTGAAGGACATCGGCCTGCTGCGGCAGAGCCGGTTGTCGGTCATGCCGCTGACGAAGGGGGCCTTCGACCGCATTGTGGCGCTGGCGAAGGCCTGAGGGCGCAGGCCCGGCGCGTCAGCGCGCCGCAGCCAGCGGGTTCCAGCCGCCGAGCACGTAGGCCGGATCGGTGTAGTCGCGGATCAGCGCGGCGTCCGCGGGCTCGTGTAGCCGGCGGGAGAAGCGGTCGCGACCCGAGGTGTCGAGCGGCGCGCCGTCGAGCGTGCGGCTGTTGTATTCCCAAAAATGGAGGTTCGGCTGCGGACCGACGGGCTCGTGGTGGGCGTTGCTCACCAGCCACGCCCGAGCGCCGACGGCGGGTCCGAGGCGGCAGTCGAGCAGGACGACCTCGCTGTACGGGAAGCGGTCGGCCTCGATGCGGGAGAGGTAGTTGTTCGCGACGCCCGGTGCACCGTCGAACACGCAGCGATGGAACACGTATCCGTGGTTTGTCGACGGATTGCGGATCTGGGTGAAATAGCGGCCCGAGTGGAGCGAGCGGAACGTGCAGCTCTCGAAATAACACGGTCCCGTGCCCCAGATGAAGTCCACGTCGCCCTCGAGGTGGCAGTTGGCGACGTAGGCCTGGCCGTTCATCTGGAGGGTGTCCTGGTAGCTGAAGAGGTCGAGGTCGCGGAGGATCGAGCGAGCGTCCGTCGCGCCATTGAGGATGATCGTCTCGGCCTGCGAGCCGCCGTACGGCGTGAGGTTGCGCATCGTCAGGTTCTCGATCACGAGATTCCGCGTGCGGTGGGCGAGCAGGACGCCGCGGCGGTAGATGTGCCCGCCGTGCACGTGCTCGGCCGAGGGATCGGGCGAGGCGCCCTCGAAGGGATTGCCGCCGGACGGGTTGAACCGCGCGTTGTTGGCGTACTCGATCACCGTGCCCGTGCGGCTCTCGCCGCGCAGGGTGATGTCGTTCTTTTCGGCCAGGAAGACGATTTCGCGGTAGGTGCCCGGGCGGACGAGGATGGTGACGGGACGATTGTTGGCATGCGGGACGAAATCGAGCGCGCCCTGTACGGTGCAGAAGTCGCCGCCGCCGTCCGCGGCGACGACGAGCCTTGCCGCGCCGGGCTGCGGGCCGGAGGGCTTCAGGGTGAAGAGCCAGGTGCGGTCGCCCTCGATGGCGGCGGAGGGGCGGCCGTCGCACTCGAAGGCGCCGGCGTCCACGGTTACCGCGTAGGTGTGTCCGTACTCGAGGCGGCCCGGATGGAGCGCCACGTCGGCCTCGTCGCCGTCGGTGATGATTGGATACACCTGGAAGCCGCCGGCCCCGCCAATCGTACGGGTGTCGGTGCGCTTGGACACGTCGATGGAGTCGACCACGCGGCCGCTCGCGACGTCGATCACGCTTACAAGCCCCGCGCGGCCAAGGGTGACAGGCGACGGGAAGTCGAGCCGAAGGTGGGTGTCGATGCAGGCCCCCGTGGAGCCGGGCGCGGGGAAGAGGGTGGAGGGGCGTACGGAGTCGAGGGCGCGCAGCATCGGGGCCGCGGAGGCGATCGCGAGAATCGGGGCGAGGAGACGGACAAGGCGCATGGCGAAGGGAGTAGGTGGGGTTTGAGCGGTCGGGCCAGTGTCGGAGTGGCATTCCCCAAGGCAAAGGGACGCCTGTGCGCGTCGTTGACGGAGCCGGACCGCCTACTGGGCTGTAGCCAGCGACTGGTGACGCAGGCTGCGCCGGAGGGCCGCGAGGGTCGCGGGGCGGGCGAGTTCGACGGAGACCACCGCCTTCTCGCCGGGGTGAACGTCGAACCAGTTGTCGTCGGCGTGGTGCGGGATGCCCCGGAATTCGAAGGACAGCCTGTGCTGGTGCACCGGACTGTGGATGATGACCCGGGCGTGGCGCGCGTCGGTCTTTTCGACGAGGATTCTTGGTTCGACCCGTGGCAGTTCCAGGAAGCGGGGTGGGGCGAAGAACGCAGTGTCCTCGCTGACGGTGGTTCCTGCGACGACGAGTCCGTAGCGGAGGATCAGGCGCTCGCGGCCGTGGCGCGCGATCTCGCGCGCGAGGTCGAGCTTCGCCTGGAGCCGGGCTGAGGCGGGAGCCAGGGAGACGGATTTGGAGCCTCCGCGGATGCGGCGGCCGTCGAGCAGGGAGAGTTCCCAGCGCAGCGTGGCGCGAACCGCGCGCGGCGTGTCGTTGACCGTGTGCAGTTCCACCGCGCCGGTGACAGTGGACTCCCGGTAGTTGCCCTTGCCCTGACGCTCGTCGCCCAGCACGCGGGCCGAGACGAGGAGCGGGGCGAAGAAGCGGCGCGCGGCGTAGTGCAGGGCCTTCCAGCGCCCGTTGTGCTCGATCGAGCTCCACGAGGCGACGGGCCAGCAGTCATTCAGCTGCCAGTAGATCGCGCCCATGCACCGCGGCCGGTTGCGTCGGTAGTGCTCGACCGCGACCTCCATGCAGTAGGCCTGGTTGAGCTGCGACAGGTAGATCAGCGACTCCTGGTCGCGCGGATAGCCGTAACGCCGCGTCACGTAGTCGAGGATGATCTGGTTTCCGAAGGGGTTCTTCTGATGGTTCTCCGAGGCTGCGCCGAACAGATTGCGATCTGAGGGTGGGCAGAACGCCGCCATCGTCTCGGCCGACGCGTAGCTCTGCATACCAAATTCCGAGCAGAAGCGGAAATGCCAGCGCTCGTAATCGGACACCGGTTTGCGCGCGTGCCAGACGTCCCAGTAGTGCGTGTCGCCCCGCCGCTCGCCCTCGGGGTAGCCGCCGGTGAACTCACCGTGCCACTCGGAGGAGGGCCAGTAGGGCGTCTGGTCGTCGGTGCGCGCGAGCACGTCGGGGATGAGCGTGTGGAAGATCTTCTCGTATCCTTCGCGGGTAACGGGGTCGTTGAGCGCGGCGAAATTGCAGGAGTGGATCTCGTTGTTGCCGCACCACAGCATGAGGCAGGCGCGGTGCCGGATGCGCGCGACCTGCTGTTCCACCTCGACGCCCACCGACTCGGCAAAGGCGTCGTCGTGCGGGTAGAGCGTGCAGGCGAACATGAAGTCGTGCCAAAGCAGCAGGCCGAGCTCGTCGCAGAGGTCGTAGAAATCCTCGCTCTCGTAGATGCCGCCGCCCCACAGGCGCACGCAGTTCATGTTTGCGGCGACCGCCGCGCGCAGGTCGCGCTCGTAGTCCGCCCGGGTGAGGGCCGCGACGAAGCTGTGCGCCGGAATCCAGTTGGCGCCTTTGATGAAGACCGGGCGGCCGTTGACGTGAAATTGGAAGCTTTCGCCCCACTTGTCGGGATGGCGGTCGAGCTCGATCGTGCGCAGGCCGATCCTGCGGCTCCAGGCGTCCACCTGGCGCCCGGATGCCGGGTCGCGGAGTTCGATCGTGAGCTTGTACAGCGGCTGCTCTCCCTGGCCGACGGGCCACCAGAGGCGCGGACGGGGGACCTCGAGCGTGAGCCCTGCCGCGTGGCCTTCGGCCAAAGCCACCTCCGTGCCCTCGAAACTCAGGACGACCCGGCACACCTGGCCGCCCTCGGTTCCGCACAGTTCGGGGTCGATCGTCAGGCGAACCCTCGAGCCGGCGTGTTCCTGCCTCACACGCACGTTCGCGAGCCGGACACCGGTCCAGGCCTCCAGACGGATGCCGCGCCAGACTCCGGCGGTCACGAGCCGCGGGGCCCAGTCCCAGCCGAACTGGCACGCTTGTTTGCGCAGCCGCGTCGCTCCGCCGACGGGGTCGTTGAACTCAACTGGAGGGCGATGCTCGGGCCGGTGGGTCTGGATGTACCGCCGCGCGCTGCCGAACCGGATGTGTAGTTCGTTGCGTCCCGTACGCAGATGGGACGCCACGTCCCAGCGGTGTCCGACGAACATGTTCTCGGTGCGCGCGAGTTCGCGGCCGTTAAGCGTGAGCGTCGCGACCGTGTCCAGGCCGTCCGCGACGAGTTCGACATGCTCGTGCCGCCCGAACTCGGCGGGTACGGTGAATGAGGTCCGGTACTCCCAGTCTGCCTCCTCGATCCATTGGAGCCCGAGCTCGTTGGTGCCGTGGAACGGGTCGGGGATGAGTTTGTGGCGGAGCAGGTCCGTGTGAACGCAGCCCGGCACCGAGGCCTCGCGCCAGGGCGACCGCGTTGCGGACTGCCGGAATTGCCACTTCGTTTTGCCAAGGTCGAGAGCGAGGCGCATGGGAGAGTCGGGGGAGAATCGCCAATACGGAAGCGGGCGGGGGCGGTCAACCTCGGTGCGAAGTCGCACCCTCGCGGTCGTCGGTCTGCTTGAACTCGGCTCGTTCCTCTGCGAAACCAGCGCGCATGAATCCTCTACCCCGCGCGATTGGTCTATTCATGGTCGCAGGCATGATCTCCGCGGTAAGCGCCCGGGCTGAAGCGGTCACTGCCGCCGTGGTCGGGCAGGCGCGCGTCTGGCACCGGGTCGAGCTGCGGCTGGACGGCGTGCCGGCCGTGGCGAATCCCTTCGATCCGGATCAGATCCGCCTGGATGCGACGCTGCGCTCCCCGTCGGGAGCGACGGAGGAGGTTCCCGCGTTCTGGTATCAGGATTATCGCCGCCGGCTGGTGGAGGGCTCGGAGGTTCTCGAGCCCGTGGGCGAGCCGGGCTGGAGGCTGCGCTTCACGCCGGCCGAGGCCGGCGAGTACCACATGAGTCTTGCCCAGTCGCTGCACGACGGCGTCGCGACCGACGTGGCCGAGTCCCGCATCGAGGTCGGCTCGTCCTCGGACACAAGCCGGCACGGGTGGGTGCGCGTCGGGCCCGACCGGCGGTATTTCCAAACGAGTGACGGACGTCCGCTGCGGCTCATCGGCGAGAACGTCTGCTGGCCCGAGGCGGGCGGTACTTACGATTACGATACGTGGTTCGCGGAGATGCGGGGGTCCGGCCAGAATTTCGCCCGCCTGTGGATGGCCCCGTGGGCGCTTGGGCTCGAGCACGGACCCGGCACGCTGAACCACTACCGCCTGGACCAGGCCTGGCGCCTCGACCGGATCTTCGACCGCGCCTCCGAGGACGGCATCTACCTGCTCCTGTGCTTCGACCACCACGGCATGTACCAGGTGGACAACAAGGTGTGGGGCGGCTCCAACAACTTCTGGAAGGTCAATCCCTACAACGCCGCCAACGGCGGCCCCTGCGCGACGCCCAACGATTTCTTTGCCAGCCCCGCCGCCCGGAAGCTCTACGAGAGACGCCTGCGGTATCTTGTCGCCCGATACGGTTATGCCACGCACCTGCTCGGCTGGGAGTTCTTCAACGAGATCGACAACGTCTACGGACCGCTGAAGCCCGCTGACGTGCTCGACTGGCATCGGGCGATGGGAGCCTGGCTGAAGCGTCACGATCCGTTTCATCATCTCGTCACCACCAGCCTCACCGGCGGCAGCGTGCGTCACGACATCTGGGCGCTGCCGGAGATGGATTTCACCCAGTATCATTCGTACATGGATCCGGACCCCGGCCGCCGCGTGACCGAGATCGCGCAGGATTTCACGCGCCGCTTCGGAAAGCCGATGCTGATCGGCGAGAGTGGCACCGATGCCCACGAGTGGGGCATTGCCGCGGATCCCTACCTGCGCGGGTTCCGGCAGCTGCTCTGGGAGGGCGCACTCGGCGGGTCCGCGGGCACGGCGATGACCTGGTGGTGGCAGGACGTGCATGCCGACCGTGCCTACGTCCTCGACGCCGCGTTGTCCAAGGTGCTCCGCGAGGGCGGCTGGGAGGAGGGGTCCTGGACGCCGGCCGACATCGCCTCCAACGGACCTCAGCCCCAGGAACTCGGCGCAGCGATTGCCGGCGCCGCACCGTTCACCGCAAACCTCGTCCTGAACGATTTCCGCCGCTACCGGCTCTCCGGCCGTGCGGTGATCCCGAACCCACTCGCCGCCTCGCGCGCCTCCGAGTTTCTTCAGGACTACCTCCCAGGCGTCGGGTCCGGTGTCTCGCCCGTCGCCCAGCATATCACCGCGGAATTCGCGGATGGCGCGAAGCTCGTGCTCAAGGTCGGCGACGTCGGCGGCGCGGCGGTCGCCGTGGTGAAGGTCGACGGACGTGACGTGCTCCGCGAGACGCTGGGCGAGGCGGGGGCGCTTCGCCCCGCGCGGATCGACCGCACCTTCTCGGTTCCGCTGACCGCGGGCCGTCATACGATCGTCCTCGACAACGCGGGCCCGGGGTGGCTCGCGTTTGCATCCATTCGGCTCGAGCGTGTGCGGCCCTGCGCCTTTGCGGGAGGCTGGACCTATGAGCCCGAGGCGGTCGCCCTGCGAAACGGAAGCCGGGCCCTGCTCTATGTCGTGTCTCCGCACACAGTCTATCCGGCCGACGCGCTGCGCTACTGCCCGCCCACGGTCAGCGGAGCGAGCGTGACCCTCGAACACTGGCCCGCGGGTCGCGTGCACATCTGCTGGTACGACCCTGTCACCGGTGCGCTGAAGACGGAGACGACAGCCCGGTCGGCGGACGGAAAGCTCATGATCCGGCTTCCCGATTTCAACGACGACCTGGCCGCGATCGTCACGCCCTGACGCGAGCCTCGGCTCGCGCCGGTGGCGACGCGTGCAGAGGTCGGAAGTCGGAAGTCAGATGTCGGAGGTCGGACGTCGGAGGACTGACGTCGGAGGCCAGAGGACAGAGGACAGAGGTCAGAGGACAGTCCTATTTGGAGTGCGGAATCACGATTCCGCCCTGCGCGGGAGGCTCCGCCTCCCGGCCCGTTCGCCGAGGACCGTCGGCGTCCGCACGCAACGTTCCATCCGACTCGGACCACGCACTTTGTTGATCCGCGACCGAAGGGCGCGAGTCGAGACTCGCGTCCTAAGGCGGAATCGAGATTCCGCACTCCATATCGATCCGAAATTCATAGGGGCAGAGGTCGGAGGTCAGGAGACAGAGGTCGGAAGTCGGAGGTCGGACGTCGGACGTCGGAGGTCGGAGGACGGAGGACTGACGTCAGAGGCCAGAGGACAGAAGACAGAGGTCAGTCTTTTTGGAGTGCGGAACCTCGGTTCCGCTTTGGGACGCGAGCCTCGGCTCGCGCCAGTGGATTTGGTCGGAGAGGTCAGCGGTCGGAAGCCAGTCCGCGTGCGCCTGGATCGAGCGGGAGGATCCGTCCGTGTTTCAGGCTTTCAGACTTCCTCGCCTTGCTTCAAATCCGACGTCGTCACCGGCCCATGCATACCCCAAGACTCAGGAACGTGATCCTCGGCATCGGAGTGGGAGTCGTTGTCGCGTACTTTGCCCTCGTCGGCTTCGTCGCGCAGGCTCAGGCGAGCCTCCTGTATCATCCCACTCACGACGCCGCACCGCGCTCCGCGCTTCGCCCCTGGGTGGATCACGGCGCGGTCATCGGCTATGCGCGAGTCTTGCCCCGGCCGGCCACCATCTGGCTGATGACCCACGGCAACGCAGGCCAGGCCGCGGATCGCGATTACGTGCTGCCCAGCTTGTCGCCGTCCGATTCCCTGTACGTGCTCGAATACCCCGGCTATGGCGCGCGGCCCGGCAAGCCGTCGCGTACCTCGTTCGATGCCGCCGCGCGGTCGGCGTACCGGATTCTCCGCGCGGAGCACCCGGGCGTGCCGGTCTGCGTCATCGGCGAGTCGATCGGCTCCGGCCCCGCCTGTGCCCTCGCTTCGGAGCCCCAGCCGCCGGACCGGATCGTTCTGATCGTGCCTTTCGACACGCTGGTGAGCGTCGCCAAGGACCACTTTCCCTGGCTGCCCGTACGCTGGCTGTTGAGGGATCGCTGGGACAACATTCGCGCGCTTTCGCGGTACCATGGACCGGTGGAGATATTCGGCGCCCGCGACGACCGCGTCATACCGGTCTCCCACGCGCGACACCTCGCCGCCTGCGTGCCGACCGCTCATTTCCACCTGATTCCCGGAGGTCACAACGACTGGGCTTCGGGCGGCGCGGTGATGATAAGGAATAGTTAACCAGCCTGTGTGTCGGACTTATGGCTTGAGCGGAAAACGTGGATCTGATTGATGGCCAGGGTGGCCGTGCATGCGCGGCCGAGCCCTTCCAGCCCCATCAACCCCGACCCTTGGGCGGCCCAGCGGCTCCTCGGGGTCTCTGGCGCCTCGGCGCAATCGATCCCCATGCCCAAGCCTTATTACGAAACCTCGTCACCGGCCGCCTCCTCGTCGGCTGTCTCCCCGGCCGTCGCAAACCGCAGGGTCCAGGCCTCTGCCCGATGGTTTTATTGGATTGCCGGTCTCTCCCTGCTCAACTCGCTCATTCATCAGTTTGGAGGGGGAGTCACGTTCCTCTTTGGCCTAGGAGTGACCCAACTGCTCGACGTCTTCTTTCGAAGCATTCCCGCGGTGTCGTACACGCTCGACGTGCTGCCGCTCGGGTTCTTCGTGCTGATGGGCTTTTTTGCGACCAAGGGCCGGATCTGGGCCTTCATCGTCGGCGGGGTCGCCTACCTGCTCGACGGGCTCGTTTATGTGACGCTGGGACTCTGGCTTCCGGCCCTGTTTCACGTGTTCGTGCTGTTCAGCATCCTCTTTGGGGTGAGGGAGCTGGCCCGCGTGCGGGCGCTCGAGCGAACGGCGGGATCCGCGTCGGGCACGCCCCCGCCGGTGACGCCCGCGCCGTGAGCCGGCGGCGCGTCGTGGAAATCCTGTGACACCCGCGGCGCTCGGTGGGCGTCTGTGTCGGGACATGAAATGCACGGTGATCACGCCGGTCGGACCCGGCCACGAGATGCTCGCGGAGGCCTGCAAAGCCTCGGTGCAGGCTGCGATCCGCAACGGCACGGGTGCGTTCGACCGCGTCGATCACGCGGTGGTGGACGACACCGCCGCGAAGCTGGGCCGAAGCGCCGCGCGCAACGGCGCGGTCTGGCGGGCGGTGGAGGAGGGGGCGGACTGGGTGTTTTTCCTCGATGCCGACGACCTCCTGTGCGCCGACGCCTTCGAGCGCGTGAGCCCCTGGATCACCGGTTACGACGCGGTGTGGGGGGCAATTTGCGAACAGCGCAAGGAATCGGACGACTGGACCCTCCGCGCCCGCCAGGACGAACCGATCGAGTCGCTGCTCCAATTTTTGGAATTCGATCCTTTCTATGCCCTGCAGATGGGGCACTTTGTCCGTGCGTCCGTGGCGCGTGAGATTCCGTTCGATGCGGGCATGGATGCGGGGGAGGATTTCGACTATTACCTACGGGTCTGGACTCACCACCGGTGCATCAAGGTCGGCGCTCCGTTGTTCATCAACCGGCGCTGGCAGCACTCGACCGGGCCGCGCTCGGCGTCCGGACACGACTGGAGTCGGGCGATCCGCCGGCTGCGTGCGCGCTACATCCTCGAGCATCGTCGGGAGCTCCGTCGTCTTCTGACTGCTCGCGATGGCGCGGCGGCGCGCCGGGATAAGTGGCGCCTGCGTCGATGGCAGGTCACGTGGTTGGGCGGTGCCTGGATGCGACTGAGGGCCTGGCGTCCCGCGAGGGCGCGCTCACGCGCCTGACGACGGCGACGAGCGGCCGGGCGCTTTCTCGGGCGGTGCCTGAGATTGCCCTTCCCTATTTTTTTGGAGGCTCTAAACGCTTTCGTGCACATACCCAGCCGATCGCAGCACCCGCCCACGCGAGTCAGGGTGCGTCCGGTCCCGGGCGGGTCCCCCTAAACTCATACACGCATCAGCGCTCTCACCATGACCAAGAAAGGCGTTTACCTCGGTACCGACAGCGGTGCCACCACCTCGAAAACGGGCGGCGTCTGGGAAGACGGCACGACGATCTCCCAGAAGCTCCAGCAGAGTTCGACGAACTCGCAGCTCGGCACCGCCGCGGTGATCAAAGGGTGGATGCAGGGCGTCGTCGCGTTCATGGAGGAGCACAAGATCGGCTGGGACCAGGTGAAGGGCGTCGGCCTCGCCATTCCGGGGCCTTACCTCAGCTACGGCGTCCTCGGCCGCGCTGCCAATCTTCCGGCGGGTTTCGAAGGCTGGAATTTCCATGCCGACTATTCCAAGGCCCTCTCCGAGGCGGCTGGTCGCCCGATCAACCTGGTCGTTGGCAACGACGGACGGTTTGGCGGAGTCGCCGAGGCGGCCCGGGTCACCGCGGGCAAACGCTCCTCCGTGCTGATGGTCGCCCCCGGCTCGGGCCTGGGTTGCGCCTACATCAATCAGGACGGACTGCCGCTCGACGGCGACACGCTTTCGGGCATGGAGGGCGCGCACATGCCGGCCCCCCTGCACCTCCTCGGCGCCCGTCCGTATCCGTGCGGCTGCGGACGCACCTGGGGCTGTATCGAGGCGTACACGACGATCTCGGGCCTGCCTCACATTCTCGAGGACATGCTCAAGAAGTATCCCAACCACGAACTTGCCAGCTCGACGGCGCCGACCAAGGAAAAGGTCCTGTCCCTGCGGACGCGCGCTCAGAAGGGCGATCCGCTGGCCCTCGAGATCTTCGATTTTCAGGCGAAGGCCATGGGCCTCCAGATCGCCGCGCTCACGATGGCGCTCGACACCGAGTACGTCGTCGTTGGCGGCGGACTCATGGACCCGGAGTCCACCACGCCGGAATTCCGCGAACGCTACCTCGAGAACGTGAAGAAGGCGGCCGCTCCCTACCTGTGGCCGACCCAGCGCAAGTGCCAGAAGATCGTCGCCGCCACGCTTGGCGAACTCTCGCAGTCGATCGGTGCGGCGCTGGTCGCGATGCACACCTTCAAGGCCTGAGGCCGTCCCGTCCCGCCCGCCCCTTTCTGGAGCCGGGCGGAGACGTTGAAAATCCGGGCGACTTGGTTTGAATGTCGCCATGGACACACGCACCCTCGGCAAACACGGTCCCGTCGTCTCATCCCTCGGCCTCGGCTGCATGGGCATGAGCGATTTCTACGGTCGGCGCGACGATGCGGAGTCAATCGCGACCATCCACCGCGCGCTCGATCACGGCATCACGTTTTTCGATACGGCGGACATGTATGGCCCTCATCACAACGAGGAGCTGCTCGGCCGCGCGCTGGCGGGCCGGCGCGAAGGGGTGGTGGTGGCGACCAAGTTCGGCATCGTGCGCGATCCGTCCAACCCCGCGGTTCGAGGCATCTGTGGCCGGCCCGACTACGTGCGCTCGGCCTGCGACGCGAGCCTGCGCCGGCTCGGAATGGATCACATCGACCTCTACTACCAGCATCGCGTGGATCCGACGGTGCCCATCGAGGAGACGGTCGGCGCGATGGCCGAGCTGGTGCGTGCGGGGAAGGTGCGGCACCTCGGCCTCTCCGAGGCGTCCGCCGAGACCCTCCGACGCGCGGCGCGAGTGCATCCGATCGCGGCCCTGCAGATGGAATACTCCCTGTGGACGCGCGATGCCGAGGACGGCGTGCTCCAGGCCTGCCGGGAGCTCGGCACCGGCTTCGTCGCCTACAGCCCGCTAGGCCGCGGATTCCTGACCGGCCAGATCCGGCGCTTCGAGGATTTTGCGCCCGACGACTACCGCCGGAACTCCCCGCGCTTCCAGGGCGGAAATTTCTCCCGCAACCTCGAGATCGTCGCCAAGGTGGAGGCGCTGGCCAAGGCCAAGGGCTGCACGCCGGGGCAGCTCGCGCTGGCCTGGGTCCTCGCCCGCGGCCGCGACATCGTGCCCATCCCGGGCACCAAACGCCGGACCTACCTCGACGAAAACGTCGCCGCCCTGGCGGTCTCGCTGAGCGTCCACGAGGTCGCGGAAATGGACGCCGTATTCCCGGCCGGCATCGCCGCCGGCACCCGGTACCCCGCGGCCATGATGTCCGCGGTCAACCGCTGAGCCGCCTGAAGACCGGGGCGCCCGGGAGCGATTTCCCGGACACGCCTCTTGATTTTTTCCCGCGAGGAGTATCATCGCAGGTTCCCTTCACCGTTCACATCCAACTCAACCAGACTTATGTCCACGCAGACTCCTCAAAAGTTCGAGTTCCAGGCCGAGATCAAGCAGCTGCTCGATATCGTCATCCACTCGCTCTACACGGAGAAGGAGATCTTCATCCGTGAACTGGTCTCCAACGCCTCCGACTCGCTCGAGAAACTCCGGCACGTCCAGCTGACCGAAAAGGACATCGCCGACGACAATCTCGACCTCGAGGTCAACATCACGACCGACGACAAGGCGAAGACGGTCACGATCCAGGACTTCGGCATCGGCATGACGCGCGCCGAGCTCGTCGAGAACCTCGGCACGATCGCCCACTCGGGTTCAAAGGCCTTCCTGAAGGCGCTCGGCGAGAACGGCGCGAAGAACGCCAACCTCATCGGCCAGTTCGGCGTCGGTTTCTACTCGGCGTTCATGGCGGCCAAGAGCGTGAAGGTATACTCGAAGTCCTGGAAGAAGGATGAGCCCGGCCAGCTCTGGTCGAGCGACGGTTCCGGCAGCTACGAAATCGAGGAGCTCGAGGGCCAGCGCCGCGGCTGCAAGATCGTCGTCGAGCTGAAGGATGAGTGCTCTGAGTTCTCGCAGGAGTGGCGCGCCAAGGAGATCCTCGAGCGCTACAGCGCATTCGTCGGCTTCCCGATCAATCTCAACGGCAAGCGCCTCAACACCATCCAGGCGCTCTGGCTGCGCAACAAGAACGAGATCAAGGACGAGGAGTACGTCGACTTCTACAAGTACCAGGCGCACGCCTCGGAGGAGCCCCGCAGCCGCCTGCACTTCTCGGCTGACGCCCCGCTTCAGATCAACGCGCTGCTGTTCGTGCCGAAGGAGAACACCGAAAAGCTCGGCCTCGCCCGCGCGGAGCCCTCCGTCGCCCTCTACTGCCGCAAGGTGCTCATCGAATCCCAACCCAAGGACCTGCTCCCCGAGTGGCTGCGCTTCCTCAAGGGTGTCGTCGACAGCGAGGACCTCCCGCTGCACATCTCCCGCGAGACGATGCAGGACAAGGCCCTGCTCGACAAACTGAACAAGGTCATCACGAAACGGTTCCTGAAGTTCCTCGAGGAGGAGGCCAAGAACCGGCCCGAGGACTACGACGGCTTCTTCCGCGAGTTCGGCATCTACCTGAAGGAGGGCGCGGCGCTCGACTTCACCCACCGCGAGCTCATCGCGAAGCTACTTCGTTTCGAAAGCTCGCTCACCGAGAAGGGCAAGCTCACCAGCCTCGCCGACTATGTCGGCCGCATGAAGGAGGGACAGAAGGAGATTTATTACCTCGTCGGCCCGAGCCGCCAGGCGATCGAAAACGGTCCCTACCTGGAAGGCTTCAAGGCCCGAAACCTTGAGGTGCTGTTCTGCACGGAGGCCGTTGACGAATACGTGATGGGCCACGTCCGCGAATTCGACGGCAAAAAACTCGCGGCGGCCGATCACGTCGACACGAAGCTCGACGACCTGCCCACGCCGCCCGAGGGCGAGGGACTGAGCAAGGACGACACCAAGGCCCTCGCCAAGTGGCTCAAGGAGGTGCTCGGCGAGCGCGTCGCGGAAGTCTCCCCGAGCGAGCGCCTGGTCGACTCCCCCGTGGTGGCGCTCAACGCGGACAAGTTCATGACTCCCCAGATGCGTCGCGTGATGAAGGCGATGAACCGCGACGGCGCGGATTCTCCGGTCCGCGTGAACCTGGAGATCAATCCGCGTCATGCCGTCGTGAAGCGCCTGGCTGCGACGCGCGACAGCGCTCCCGAGAAGGCGAAGCTCGTCGCCGAGCAGCTGCTCGACAATGCGCTCATGGCCGCCGGCCTGCTCGACGATCCGACCGCGATGGTCCAGCGCCTGAACAAGCTGCTGGAAAACATCTGAGAGACAACCAGAGGTCAGAAGTCAGATGTCAGAGGTCAGGATCCTTGTTCTGACTTCTGAAGCTGTCTTCTGACCACTGTCCTCTGGCAACTGGAATCACTGCGCCTGCTTCGCCTTGATCCACTCGGCGGGCTTGATGCCCGGGGGGAGGGAAAGCAGGTCGTATTCGTGGTAGCCGGTGACCTCGACGTCGGCGAAGTCGCCGACCGGGAGCGCGTCGGATACGTACACGCGGCCGTCGATGTCGGGCGCATCGGCCTGACCTCGGGCCACGCCCTTCGACTCGACCAGTACGCGCAGGGTGCGGCCGACCTGGGCGGCGCTGTGCTCCGCGGCGATGCGTTTCTGCAGCGCCATGGTCTGGCGCCAGCGCCTCTCCTTTTCCTTGGCGGAAAGTTGCTCCTCCATCTTCGCGGCGCGCGTGCCCTCCTCCTGCGAGTAGCGGAACACGCCCAAGCGCTCGAACTTCGTCTCTTCAATGAAGGCGCACAGTTCGTCGACATCGGCCTGGGTCTCGCCGGGGAAACCAACGATGAAGGTGGTGCGCAGCGCAATGTCGGGAATGCCCGCGCGGATCCGGCGCACCAGGTCGCGGATGTAGTCTCCGCTCGTCTCGCGCTGCATCAGCCCGAGCATGCGGTCGCTGATGTGCTGAAGCGGCATGTCGACGTACCGGGCGACCTTGTCGCAGGCCGCGATCGTCGCGATCAGCTCGTCGCTCCAGTGTGCCGGGTGCGTGTAGAGCAGGCGGATCCAGAAATCGCCCTCGATCGCCTGGAGCTCGCGCAGGAGGGTGGTGAGGGCGTCGCCCCGCGACGAGTCCACCTTGGTGCGGGGACCGGGGCGCTCCTCCCACTGGTCCATTCCGAAGAACGTCGTGTCCTGGGAGATCAGGTTGATCTCCTTCACGCCCTCCTTCACCAGCTGCCGGGCCTCGGCCACGACGCTCTGCACGGTGCGGCTGCGATGGCGGCCGCGGATCTGCGGGATGATGCAGAACGTGCAGGGGTGGTTGCAGCCTTCGGCGATCTTGATGTACGCGGTGTGCTTCGGCGTCAGCCGGAAGCGGGGCGTGTCGTAGTCGGGAATGTACGTGGAACGGGGAGTGACGAAGGATTCGGGGGCCGCGGCCTTGCCGCGATCCTTCGCGTAGATCTCCTCGATGATCGGCGCCACGCGCGTCACCTGGTCCAGTCCGATGAATGCGTCGACCTCCGGCAGCGCGCCAGGCAGCTCCTTGGAGAAGCGCTGCGACATGCAGCCGGCGACGATGAGCTTCTGCTCCCTGCGACGCTTCCTCATGCCCCGATTCTGGTTCACCTCGAGGATGCTCTGGATCGACTCCTCCTTGGAGGCTTCGATGAAGGAGCAGGTGTTGACGATGACGACGTCGGCGGACTCGGCCTCGGGCACGACCTGCATGCCGGCCTTGTGGAGATGGCCGACCATGATCTCGCTATCGACGAGATTCTTGGCGCAACCGAGGGAGATGAGACTGACTTTGATCATGCGGGAAGGGGCGGACCATAGACGGTCCGGGCTGCGGGTGCAACCGGTGTCGCGGGAATGATGCCGGGATGTGGCGACAAAAAAACCGCGGCTCTCGCCGCGGTTTGGGGTGAAGTTATTTCTTCGCCTTGGATTTCGTCGCCTTTTTGGCCGGAGCCTTCTTGGCTTTCTTAGGAGCGGCCTTCTTCGCGACTTTCTTGGTTTGTTTGCTCATAGTGGTTGAGTTTTGGGAACGCGCTAAATTCGACCGAGATGCGGCGCGTAGTCAAGTGCGCGAGATGGAAGTTCGGAAAAAAGATTTGCGCGCGCGTTTCGCTCAATCACGCGTTTTGGACGCGTGCGCCGAACAATGCGGTGCCCACGCGCACCTGCGTGCTGCCCTCGGCGACGGCCTCGGCGAGGTCGCCGCTCATGCCCATCGAGAGCGTTGAAAGCGGCAGACCGGAGGCGGCGGAGAGGCGGTCGCGAAGCTCGCGCAGCGTCGCGAAGGTGCGGCGCGCCACGAGCGGATCGCCCGAGAGCGGCGCGATTGTCATGAGTCCGTCGATACGCAGCGACGGCAGCGCGAGCGCCTCGTCGAGCAGCCTGCCGGCGTCCGCGGGGTCGGCCCCGAACTTGGCCGGGTCGCGTCCCGCGTTGATCTGTAACAGAATTGGCAATACGCGGCCGGATTCCGCCGCGGCGCGCGCGAGCTGCGTGAGCAGCTTCGCGCCGTCCACGCTTTGGACGCGGTCGAAATGCGCGGCCGCGAGCCGGGCCTTGTTGGACTGCAGGTGCCCGATCAGTTCCCAGGCCAGCCCCGGCGCGTTCGCGGCGGTGCGCTTGGCGACGCCCTCCTGGACGCGATTCTCGCCCACTGCCCGCAGGCCGAGCCGCGCGGCGTATTCGGCCGAGGCGGGCGGGTGGTTCTTCGTCACCGCGAGCAGCTCCACCTCGCCGGCACGACGTCCGGTCCGGTCGCACGCGCCCGCAATCTCGGCGAGCACGGTCTCCGCCCGCCGCCGGAACTCCTCGAAATCGGGAAAATCAGCCTCTTGATCCATGGCTCATGGCATGAGACCCCGCCCCAATGACGGCAAGCGGGCTCCTTGGCCCGCAGTCTGCGCTCTATCAGATTTTTTCAACGCAAGCGGAAGGTTGACCGGCATTTCGGGGACCTAATACTTCATAAATCCAAAAAGAGCGTAGAAAAATTACTTAATGGTTTACCTTTGGATAAGATCATTTCATCCTAGGGCCCTAATCAAGATCCATCATGCAGATTGAGAATTTCAAGATATTCGCCGACCTCGTCGAGACGAAGAGCTTCTCGAAGGCCGCCAAACTCAACAATATCACGCAGTCCGCTGTCAGCCAGCAGGCGCGTGCGATGGAACGCCATTTCAAGACCCTCCTCATCGACCGCAGTCAGAAGCAGTTCCAGCTCACCCGGGAGGGCATGCGGGTCTATGAGTCCGCCAAGGAGCTGCTCCACGCCTATGACAAGCTCCTCAGTGAACTACAGGAGATGAAGAAGGTGATCAGCGGCACGATCCGGATCTCCACAATCTACTCGATCGGGCTGCACGAGCTGCCCCCCTACATCAAGCGCTTCCTCCACGATTTTCCCTCCGTCAATGTCCGCGTCGAATACCGGCGTTCGAATCTCGTGTATGAAGATATCCTGCACAACTCGGTCGACTTCGGCCTGGTGGCCTTCCCGGCCAAGATTAGGCAGATCGAAGTGCTCCCGTTCCGCAACGACCGCCTGGTGCTCATCACGCATCCGGCCCACGTGCTGGCCAAGCGCAGCGAGATCGAGCTGAAGGATCTCCAGGGTCACAAGTTCATCGGGTTCGACCCGGACATCCCGACCCGCAAGGCGATCGACCACATCTTCCGCGAGAACAAGCTCGATATCGAGCCGGTGATGGAGTTCGACAACATCGAGACCGTGAAACGCGCGGTCGAGATCGACCACGGCATCGCGATCGTGCCCCAGGCCACCGTCCTGCAGGAGGGCAAGCAGAACACCCTCTCCATCGTACAGATGAAGGGCAAGGAGTTCACCCGCCCCCTGGCCATCCTCCACCGCAAGGGACGTGTGCTCACTCCCGCGATGAAGAAGTTCATCGAGACTCTGGGGCTCGAGGTCAACGGCATGGTTCAGACCCCGGCGGATATCGCGAAGACCAATGCTGCCGCTGCAGAGGACCTCCCCAGCTGAGCCGGTATCCCGCGCGCCCCTACGTCCGGTTTGCCCGGCTCCGCGGCGCCGCACCTCAGTCTGGATTCAGGTTTTCCCGAAAATCCGGCGGCAGATGCGCCTGACCGCAGGCCGCGCCAGCGCGGCGAGCCGCGGGTTCGCATAACCCACCCAGGCAACCGGCGATGTGGTGTCCAGCGGCGCGTCGAGCGGACGGCCGTCGGGCCGCTCCACCACGCCCCCCGCGGCTTCGAGCAGCAGGGCGGTGCAGATATCGTAGGGGTGGCAGACCAGTTCGCAGGGCAGACCCAGTGTGGCAAAGGCGAGGGGGCGGAGGTCCGCCACGAATCGGTCGTGTCCCGAGATAAGTTCGTAAAGCTGTCCGCCGGTGCTGAGATACTGGTCGTCGAAGATGAGGGGCGAGCGTCCGCGGGGGGCCACCTTGAGCGCCTCCCAGAAGCTCTCTTCCCATTGCGCCAGCAGCGTTTTGCCGGCCGGAAAGAATTTTACCACGCTCGCAAATCCGTGGCTGAAGTGCCGGGCCGGCGACGGGGCAGGCGACAGGTGCCGGGGCCGACGCATCGCCAGGTCGAGTCGCCGCGCGCGCAGCGGCCCGCCACGCACCGCGCTCAGCTGGTCGGAGCAGGTCTGCTTCGAGGGAGGGAGCTCGGTCATCGCTGCAACCACGATGTCGCCCAGCCGGGGCGCCCGCCCGCCTGCGGGATTCACCGCGATTCCCGCGAGAATCCAGCCGCTGCGCTTGTCGACCATAAGGTTACGGGTCCCATCGATTGGGTCGATGATGCAGGTCAGCCGGACGCGTTCCGGCGGAATACCTTGGGGAAAGGTGACCGGCGCGCCCTCCTCGTCGAGCCCCTCCATCACCAGGCGCACTGGAGCGGACTTGGGCCAGTGGCGCTCAAACCAGCCGAGGATCGCGGCCTCGCTGACCCGGTCGATCGCGTAGATCGTGTCGGCTGCAGTGACGGCGGCCACGCGGGAGAGGCGGACGCCGGGCTTCGATCGGGCCCGGGCGACGGTGTCGCGGATATGATCCTGAAGCCCGCAGAGCAGGCGCCGGAGCGATTCGAGCTGTCGAGGTGACATGGGCGCGAGCATGGGAGGTCCCTGGGGCGGTGGAAAATGGAAAAGGCGGACCGGCGGCAGGAGAAACCTTTGGAACCATCGGGCGTCTCGACAAAACTCACAGTCGTTTTCATCTTGGAGTCCACCATGCGTTCCTCACCCCTCGCGTTTTCCAACGACGGCAGCCGTCTCCTGTCCCGCGCCAACCGGGCGTTCACCCTGCTTGAGATCCTGATCGTGCTCGCGATCATCGGCTTGCTGGTCGGCCTGGGTGTCACGAATTTCGACAAGATCTTCGGAGGGGCGCAGCAGGACGTGGCGCACACCTTCGTGACGGTGAGCATGAAGGTCCCGCTGACCCAGTACCGAATGGACATGGGGGACTACCCGACGACGGCTGAGGGGCTTCAGGCCCTTGCCAACCCCCCGCAGAATCACGCGGAGCGCTGGCGCGGTCCCTATGTCGCGGACGGCAAGATCCCCCTCGACCCCTGGGGCGAGCCCTACCAGTACCGGTATCCGGGAACCCACAACAAGTACGGTTACGACCTGTGGTCGAAGGGACCGGACAAGCAGGACGGTACCGCCGACGACATTGGAAACTGGAGCAACGACAGTTCCGCGTCCAAGTAGGCCGGTGATGTCCGGCCGGCACCCCAGCATGAGCGTGGTCCAGAGGGGCGCACGGGCGTTTACGCTGCTCGAGATCCTGGTGACCCTCGCGTTGATCGCCATCCTGTCGGCTCTCGTGGTTGGCGGGGCGACCGCACTGGTGCGCGACCGCCCGGCGACGGGCGAAGAGGTGCTGCGGTCGGTGATCGACAAGACGCGGCTGCGTGCCGTGCAGCATTTCGAGGAAATACGCCTGAGCTACGATGCGCAGGACCGCGCCTTCGTCGCCACCGCGCCGGATGGCACCTGGAAGACGCCGGTCACGATTCCCGGGAAGGTTGAATTTTCGTTCCTACCCGCGAGCCAGGGAAGCCTGGTGCTCCTGGGCGGCGACATCGTCGAGACCTCCGGCATGCCGTACGTGACTTTCTACCGCGACGGCGGCTGTTCGCCGTTCCGAGCTCAGATCAAGATGGGGACCGACGCCCAGGTGATCACCTTCGATCCTTGGACGTGCGCGCCGATGCCGGAATCCAAATGACGACCACCGCGACACGAGGGGGCCGGCGGCCGGACGTCGCCCGGGGATTCACGCTCATCGAAGTGATGATCTCCCTTGCAATTTTCGCGCTCGCGGCGGTCGTGCTCGGCGCAGCCTATGTCAACGTCATCACGGCGTACGAGGTCTCCACGCGCGCCCGCGTGGACGACGAAGACGTGCGTTTTGCGCGCGGTCTCCTGATGGCGCAGGCAGATCCCAAGAAGGTGCAGCAGGGCGGGCAGTTCGACACGGTCGACGGGCGTCATGTCGCCTGGCTGGGAGATTTCGAGGCAACGACGATTCCCGACCTGTTCGACGTGACACTGACCTGCGATTTCTCGGCCACTGCGGACCAGAAGGAGCACAAGGTGGTGGAGCATTTCCGGCTGCTGCGTCCGACCTGGTCGGATCCGGTGGAGCGCGACAAGCTGCGCGCCGACGAGCGCAAGCGCATCCTCGATCTGCAGCAGGAGGACAATTCCCAGTGAACGCCGGATTTTGGAATCCAATTCGGCGGCGGGGGTTCACGCTCATCGAGGTGATGATCTCGGTTGCCCTGATCGGCCTGCTGCTGGTGGGTTTGAATTTCTTTGTGTTCTCCATGGGCGACCTGTGGGGGCGCAGCGGAGACCGGCGGCTGGTGGACCAGCACGTGGAGGCGGTGACGCGGTATCTGAAACATGAATTCAAGACTGCGGGTCTTCCGCCTGCGGTGACGATCGGGACCGCGGCCTTTTATCCGGCCGACATCCGCACGCCTGATTCAGGCACGCAGACCCTGCTGACCTTCGTGCTTCCGGCTGGCAGCCGGTTGTTCACCTGGCCGGCGCGCCCGCTGCCCGAGGTGGTGTGCTCGCTGGAGGTCGTGCAGGGCAAGGGCCTGTACTTCCTGTGGCACTCGAGGCTCGAACAGAAGTTCGGCGAGGATCCTCCGAGGGCGGCGCTGGTGTCGCCGTTCGTCTCGGCCCTCTCGTACGATTATTTCGACCCGGACCTGAGCCGCTGGACCACGGAGCAGAGTTTCAAGAAGGACCCGAACGGGGCTTATCTCACGCCCCAACGGATCCGCCTGACGTTCACGTACGGCAAATACTCGACCGTCCGGGTTATCACGCTCCCGCAGGCCGTGGAGGGGGTTCCGAACTACTGACCATGCAGGTGCGATCCTCCAGTCAATTGACCCGCCGCCTGGCCCGGACCTGGAGCCGGCGCAGGGGAGCCGTGCTCCTGGTGGTGCTCATCACCATCCTGTTCGCGGGCGCCGCGCTGACGCTGTTCATGCAGCGCGCGAACGACGACCTACTGATTGGCATGCGCGATGCGGATGCGCGCAGGCTCCGCCCCGAGGCGTACTCGGCGCTCGAGACGACCCTCGCGGTGCTGGAGGACTTCATTCAGGTGAACGGGAGCCTGAAGAGTCCGGCGGAAGGTTGGGGCGATCCGTTGAACTGGGCCGGTTACGCCCCTGAGCAGGGTCGCACCGTGACTGTCGATTTCGTGGACGAGAGCGGCAAGGTGTCGCTCCCGCACGTCACCGACGCTTACCTCGTCGACCTGTTCAAGAGCTGGGACATGCGCCAGACGGATGCCGAGCGGGTCGCGGACGCGCTGATGCTTTGGATGACCAAGAGCTACGTCCCGACCTCCGATTTCACTCCGACATACGATCTCGATCCGATCCCGTTCGGCAATCCCCAGCGTCCGCTCCGGACCTGGTCGGAACTCGAGTCGATCGACGTGGTGAAGGACATGTTTTTTGATCATGACGGGCAGCCGAACGACCTGTGGAGGCGTTTCCGCTCCACGTTTTCGCTTTTCGATTTCACGGCTTCGAACATCAACGCGGGCAATGCCGGCCTGATGCAGGAGCTCAACCTCGACCCGTCGCAGCAGGGCAAGTTGTCGGATTACCTGGCCGGCCGGGGTGATTTCAAGAGTCAGGGGCCTGGATATTTCCGGACGACGGGCGACATTGCGAAGGTGGTCGGACTGCAGGCACCGCCGAGCGGGGTGGGCACGACCATCCAGGCGCTGCGGATCATCATCACGGTGCGCGACGGCCAGGGTTCATTCCGGCTGGACGCCGTTGTTTCCGTCGGAGGCAGCGCGAAGCCGGTGACGCAGGAGGCGGCGAACAAGGACTACGACTCGTCTCCGGATGCGGCGACGGCCTCGCAGGCGCTCAAGGCGACGACGACGGCAAACCAGGCTCTGGCGGCGCGTACGGTGACTGGGGACTCCACCCAGATGCCGGCGCTCAACTATCCCTTTACAATCCTGGAGCTCAGGGAAAATGATGAGCTGCCTCCCACTCCCCCGCCGGCCACGCAGGCCGACAATGCAAAAAGCACATGAGCAAGACATTCCTTGAATTTTTCCGCGCCGGTGCGGCGGCGCCGCAGGTGGTGTTGCTGCCCGATCTCTTTTTCTTTGCGCGAAGCGTGCCGATCGAGACCGGCCCCGACGCGGCGAAGCCGCAGGAGCAGGTGGAACTTGCGCTCGAGGGGCTTTCGCCGTTCCCGGTGGCCCAGCTTTATCACGGAGCCCTGCGGTGCGGAAGCGGCGCATCGTCGCTGGTCTTCGCCGCCTATCGCCGGCGTTTCCCCCAGGAGCAGGTTGATCAGTGGGCGGGGGCGGACCTCGTGGTCCCGACGTTCTGCGCGCTGCTTGGGATGTCCGTGGAGCCCTCGACGACCTGCGTGTATTGTTCGGACGACTCCTGCACGGCGGTGGTCTGGGACAGTGCGGCGATGCCGTCGCGGGTGCTCGTACGTCCGCTTCCCGATGAAGCGACGCCGGAGCAGCGGGCGGAGGTGCGCGACGCGCTCTTGAGGGAAATCGGGGGCACGGTCCATCTGCTCGAACTCCCCGAGCCGCCGACGCCGGCGCCCTCCGGTGACGAGGATGCGTATGCGTTTTCCGCGGGCGATCGCACCCTGTCCCTGCCGAAGACGCTGGCGGCGGGTTGCGACGTGCGTCCGCGCGAGGACCTCGACCGCCACCGGCGTGGGCAGAGGCGGGATCTCGTGCTGTGGCGTGTGCTCATGGGGGCGGCGATTGCGCTCGTCGTGCTCGCGGCCGGTGAGATCGCGCTCGCGGTCGGGTGGGGATTCGAGAGGACGCGCAGGCAGAAGTCGGACGTGCAGCGCCCGATCGTCGAACGAATCGCGAATGCCCAGGCGTTGGCTTTCCGTATCGACGAACTGTCGACGAAGCGCCTGCTGCCCTTCGAGATGCTGGATGCGATCGGGACGGTGCGCCCCAAGACGATCCAATTCACGAAATGCACGACGTCCGGCCACGATGTGATGCGCATCGAGGCGCAGACCGCGACCCCGGGCGACGTGGCCGGCTTCCAGTCCGCCCTCTCGCGCCTGCCGTCGGTCGGGCACGTTGAAATCGGGGACATGAGTTCCCGCGACCGGCTCACCCGATTCACCCTGATGGTCACCTTCAAGGCCGACGTCCTCAAACCCGCCCAATCCTGATGAAAGCGTTCAAGACCTATTTCCTGACGCGGACGCTGCGCGAGAAGGCCCTGCTTCTGACCATCGTCGGGCTCGCGCTTGCCGTGTGGCTGAACAGCTTTGCGGGCCGTGCCCGTGCCTTCATCGAGGCAAACCGTTCGATTTCGGCGGAGCTTCGGGAACAGGCTCTGTGGCTGTCGCGGCGCGGGCAGATCTCGGCCGACGAGGCGCGGGCCATCGGCCGGCTGGATCCGTCGAAGACCCTGGACGGGACCCAGCTGCTGGCGGAGGTGAACCGCATGGCAGCGGATGCCGGATTCGTCTCGAACGTCCAAGTGGACGATGTTCGCGAGGAGCGCACCGCGCAATTTGTCGTGCACTCGCTGCGTTTCACGGTGCGCAAGGCCGACTATGCCGCGCTCATCCGATTCTACCTGGCCCTGCAGAAGCGATCGCCGTACATCGGCCTCGAGCAGATGACGATCCAGGCGGAGCCGGCGAATCCGGCCCAGCTCACGGCGCTCATGAAACTGACCTCGGTCGAGGTGCTCAAGTGAGGGCCTGAGGCGCCTGCTTGGGCGACGCCGGAATGGCGTCGGGGGTGTCGGCCTTGTGTCGGACGTACATCAGGCCGAGGGTGGCCGCGGAAAATACGGTGCAGGTCAGGAACACGACCCGGTAGCCGAAGCGCCAAGCGAGCCAGCCGAAAAGCAGGTAACCGATCGTCGAGCCGATGCGCTGGGCGTTCGCGTACAGGTTGGTTGCGGTGCCGGGATGGTGCGGCAGGTAGTTCTGGAAATAGGAGATGGCGACACCCGAGGTCACCGCCGTGACCGCGGCGGAAAGGATCTGCATCGGATAGACCTGCCAGGGAACGTGGACGAGGGTGAGGCCGGCGTAATAGACAATCGCGATGGCGATGCCGATGCGGATCACCTTGGCCGGATCCATGCGCGTGGCGAGCATGCCGAAATAGAGCATGAACGGCAGTTCGAAGAAGGGGGAGACGCAGTAGACGATGCCGACCTGCTGCTCCGTGCCGCCCAGGGTTTTCAGGACGAGCAGCGGGAGGTTCATCATGCCGATCGTCGCCGACGCGAAGATCAGGACAAATGCCATGAAGTGAGCGAAGACATCGGGCCGGATCATCACGCGCCACACGGAATCGGCTGCCTGCGCGGCGAGCTTCGCGCCCGGGGGCGGCGCATCCGGCACGTATTTCAAGGTGGCCGCGGTGAAGAGCAGGAAGCACGCGGCGGCCGAGAGAAACAGTCCCTTGAACGACAGCGCGATCATGATCCACGACGCCACGGCGGGTCCGATGGTCCACGACAACGCGAAGAACATGCGGAATGCGTTCATGTAAAACGCGCTTTCCTTCCTCTCGATATCCGATGCGCTCAACTCCTCGCGCGCAAAGGCGAAGAGCTGCGAGAATGTGATGGAGGAAAGCCCGAGCAGCAGACAGCCCACCAGGAGAAGGGGCCAGAAGGTACGCAGGTACGCGTAGCATCCATAGCCGAGCGCGCCCGCCACACTGCCCAGGATCATGACCTGCCGCCGGCTCAGGTGCGTATCGGAGTAGTGCGCGAGCGTCGTCGCGATCACGATGCCCGCCACGGCGGTGATGGTCATGAACACACCGAAGACCACCGGGTTCATGCCGCACTCGATCGTCCCGAACATGGAGAAGAACGGGCTCACGAACGAGTAGGTGAGGCCGAGCAGCACATTGAGCAGAATCAGCGATCGAAACCGCGGGTTTCGAACCAGTGGCCTGCAACGCTCGAGGATTTGGCGCATGGAGGAAAGCCCGACTGTAGGGGCACGGAATGAGCCCGGACGCGATTCAAACAATGAATTCTCACATTTGAGCGCGCCCGCTCGCGGCGAAAATATTCGGCCGTAAGTATCCAAAAAGCAGCCACAAATGGATTTTCCGCGCCTTCGGGCGTCCGTCCGTGCAGCGCTCGAATGGGAGAGCAGCGCCAGGGAAAACGGTCTTGTCCGTCCAAGGTGATCGCCTGTATCAAAAAGACGCTTTCGCAACCCCTGATACCCTATGCCAAAATTAATCCCCTGTCTGGCTGCGGGCGTATTGTCCGCGGCCGTTCTCGGCCTGGTCCCTTCCGCTTCCGCCAAGAATGACGAATGGAAGGACATCCAAGGAAACTCGTTCAAGGGAACGGCCGTCGAGGCGGTCGGTCCCTTCGCGATATTCTCGGTGAGCGACACCGTGGGACGGCGCCTGCCAATGCAGGCCCTGCCGCTTCCGGACCTCACGCGATTCTATGAGGACGTGAAGGACCATCCGGTCCGCGCCGAGACCTGGGCGCAGGCGAAGAGTCCGCTCACGCAGGAACTGATCGGGCACCTCAAGTTCGTGGAGAACAAGAAGACGGAGCCCTTCGATTTCAAGACGCGGCCGGAGCCCGAACTGGTGGTGGTGTTCTTCGTGAGCAACGGCCTTGGCGACTCCTGGAAGCTCCTGGGCGATTCGATTGCGCCATACAACAAGCTCCAGCAGATGGCGCCGGGCTACGTGGAGGGCGTGATGTATGGCCTGCGCGAAAGCCGCTGGCAGCATTACGGAATGGCCACGAGCCAGGGCGTGCCCTGGCTGGTGACCGACCTCGACGACCAGCCGGGCCTGGACATCGTGAACAATTTCGTCCCCGGCGACGGTGCCTACAGCATGGTGGTGCTGACGCGCGACGGCGTGCCGGTCTTTGGCGCGGTGAATCCCAATGACGATCAGATCAAGAAGCTTTGGACTGAGATCGAGGAGTTCGTGATGCTTCAGAATCCGGCCAATCCCTACTCGTGGCGCCCGCTGGCGTATTACCGCACGGCCGAGCAGATCGCGAATCATCCGACCGGGGGCGTGGCGGCGGAGCTCGTGGGCAATCCGATCCGCGATGAAGTGCTGAGGCGGCTCAAGATCTACTCGTTCGACGCGGACATGACCGTGACGGCCTATGGCGCGGTCTCCGACGTCGATCTGAAGGAGAACCCGAGCATTTCGCCGAAAATCGCGGAGGCGATCGTGGCGGCCCTGAAGATGGCGGTCTTCGTCCCGGCCGTGAAGAACGGCAAGGCGGTGGAGAGCTCGTTCGCGTACCACTTCAGGATCAAGCCCTGAACCGTGCGGTTGACCGGGCCGGGCGCGTGTGAGAGCGCCGCACCGGCCGCGGGATCAAAGCAAGGTGCCCTGCTGGGGCACCTTTGATTTTTTCTGGCTGTCGTCGTTGCCAAGGTGGCGGGGAGGGCGTGCGACGCGTGCGGCCACGGCGGCTTCGCGGTCGGCGACGATGCGGTCGCAGATTTCCTGGATGTGCAGGCGGAGCCAGTTCCAAGTTGTGCTGCCCTCCGAGTAGTCGGCCGGGCCGTAGTGGTCGATGCGGCCTGCGGAGCGAAGGCGGTCGTTCTGGGCGAATTCGTCGGACCGCGACGGATTGTACACGGCGTACGCCTTGCCGCCGCCCTTCTTCACGACGGAAAAACTGGGAATGTCGCTCGGGCCGTCGGCGATGTAGATCATGTTCTGGAACGGGATCCGCCGGTCCTCGAGCGCGATGTTGGCGTTGACGTCGATGGCCGGGTTCTTGTTCGTGCCCTTGTTGATCTCGAACAGGGCGCGGGTCTTGGTCGTGTTGTCGATGACGGCGCCGATCTGGGCGATCTCCGCGTCCGCGTCGATATCGAGCTCGTTTTGCCGGAGGAATCCGGGCTGGAGCGGATTCTCGATGAACTCGCAGCCCCAGAAGCCGTCGACCTTCGAGGAGGCCGCGCTGCCTCGGATCATTTCCGCAAGTCCGGTGCTCACGATGTAGTGCTCGAGTTGGAGCTCATGCTTCTGGTACTCGGGCTTCTCGGTCACCCACGTGCGGCTGCGATCGAAAAAGTCGGGCATGCCCTGGTAGAACCGGATGCCCGCGCCGGCCTCGCGAAGCACCTGGTTGTTCAGTTTCGGCATCGCGCCTGCGAGCACGTAGGTGAGCAGATGGTTCAGGTAGGCGATCTCACCGGACAGATGGTATCCACGTTTCCGATAATGCTCCGCCAGGGCATTGGCCTCCGCCCAGAAGGTGCTCTCAACCACGCCGTACCGGCGGAAGAGGGGCGACTGCATGTATTCCGGGATTAAGGTCTTGTCGAAGTCCCAGATGCAGGCGATGATGTTCTGCGTGAAAAGCGTCGTGGCCATTGCGGATAGGCATCTCTAGGGCGGTCATCCGCCCGATCAGCGGGTGAGGCAGGAGCCAAGCCTCTCGCTCACCCGTCCGCAACGCCCAAATCGCCGTCCAGGCGTACCCGGTTTTTACGCACGACTTTTCCCTTTCCCTTCATGGACAAGCTTCCCGAGATCACTCCCTTTCAGCTGCGCTACGACGAACTCAGTGCGCAGATGGCGGATCCGTCGTTCTACGCGAATCCGCGCAAGGCGGCGGAGGTGACGCGCGAGCAGCAGCGCCTGGCGCAGCTGATCGAAGACCACCGCGCCCATGCGAAGGCGGAGGCCGACCTGGCGGAGGCGGAGGCGCTGGTGCGCGATCCGGCGGCGGATGCCGATCTCAGGGAACTCGCCACGGCCGAGCTGGCGGAGATCCGGGCCCGCTGCGACCGGCTGCGCGAGGCGGTGCTCACGGCGATGATCCCCCCGGAGCCCTCGGACTCGCGCAACACGGTGATGGAAATCCGTGCCGGGACGGGAGGCGAGGAGGCAGCGCTGTTTGCCGGGGCGTTGACCCGCCTCTACATGCGGTATGCGGACGGTCGGGGCTGGAAGGTGCAGCCGATCAGCACCAGCGGAAGCGAACGGGGCGGGCTGAAGGAGTCGATTTTCCTGATCTCCGGACAGGACGTGTACAAGCAGCTCAAGTTCGAGAGCGGGGTGCACCGCGTGCAGCGCGTTCCGGTCACCGAGGCGAACGGGCGAATCCACACCTCGACCGTGACGGTGGCGGTGCTGCCTGAGGCGGAGGAGGTCGACATCGACATCGACCCGCAGGATCTCGACATCACGGTCCAGCGCGCGAGCGGCCCCGGCGGGCAGGGGGTGAACACGACCGATTCGGCCGTGCGGATCATCCACAAGCCGACGGGCCTGATCGTCTTCTGTGCCGACGATAGGTCCCAGATCAAGAACAAGGCCCGTGCGATGGGCGTGCTTCGCTCGCGCCTGCTGAAGATGAAGGAGGACGAGGAGCGCTCGAAGTACGCGGCGCAGCGCCGCAGCCAGATCGGCACGGGCGACCGCAGCGAGCGCATCCGCACCTACAACTTTCCGCAGAACCGCCTGACCGACCACCGCATCGGCCTGACGCTCTACAACCTCCCGCAGGTGATGGAGGGGGATATCGATGCCGTGATCCGGGCGCTGCAGAAGGCGGACTTCGAGGAGAAGCTCGCCGCGCTCACCGGCCAGGCCTTCGCGCCGCGCGCCGTCGCGGATTTTGACGAATGAGAATTTCCAGATGGACCGGGTGAACAGAAGCTAACGAAGGCAACGAAGTGTCGGGAGGCGGACGCTCTCGGCGTTGGCAGGACCGGGTCGATGGGTTCCAACCCATCCAGTCTCTTGCTCCCGCTCGTGCCCATGATCCTAGCCCGCCGATCCCCTCTTCGTTCCCTTCGTTGTCTTCTGTTCAATTCCCAGACTGAACTTGGGGTGAAGGACACCCGCATCGACCTGGACTAGCCGCGGCGGATTTCGGAGCCGGGGAAGCGGATTTGGATGCGGAAAACCTTCTTGATGCGGCAGGTGACCTGGCCGGTCTGGAGATCGACCTTTTCGGGCACCTCGATTCGGTGCAGGTCGACCACGGCGTGGAATCCGCGCTCGGAGAAGATGTCGATCAACATCGCCAGCGCGGTGGGGTCGTCGAGCAGCGGGTCCTCGGTATTGAAGAGCGCGGCGCCCGAGATGGCGTGGCGCTGGATGACCGGCATGATCTTGCGGGCGATGAAGGTGATCACCTGGCCGAAGAGCTCGGCCTGGCCGAATTCGTAGCTGTCGAGCCGCTTGACCAGTTCCTGGCGTGCGTGCACGGCGAGCTCGCTCGCGACGGGGACGTTGCGCATCCGGTCCACGGTGCGCGGGTCCAGCTCGAGCGTGCTCTGGTATTCCAGTTCCCGGAGGATGTTTTGCTCGACCTCCTCGACCGGCCCCTGGGCGTTGATGAAGTGGTAGTGGAAAATCTCCTTCAGTGACTGGAGCGCGTCCCAGGTCTGTTCCTTGAAGACCCGGTAGCGGCGCTGGGCGAGCGGCTTGTCGTAATCGGTCGTTCGCTCCTCCTGCAGTTCGCCAATGCCGGTGCGGCGCACTTCCGCGTTGTGCGCCTTGATCTCGCGCCCGCGCTTGAGCTGGCGTTCGACCGAAGTGCGCTCGTCGACGAACAGGACCATGATGTGAATGGTCGGCTGGCGAAAATACATGCGCAACGGCGTGGTGTAGAACTCGCGCCGGAGGGCGTGCATCTTGTCGACGAGCATCTTGAGGCACTCGACCTGCACGTTCGTGCGCGGGAATCCGTCGAGAATCACGCCGTCGTGGTATTCCGGGCGCAGCAGGTGGCGGAAGAGCAGGCCGACCACCTCACGGTCGCCGACCATGTTGCCGGAGTCCTTGAGCGCGCGGGCTTCGGGGGAGTCGAGCAGGCCGCTGACGACGACGGGTGGGCAGGTGAGTCCGCGGGCACGTGTGATGAACGCGGTATTGGTGCCCTTGCCCGCGCCGGGTGCGCCCCCGAGGAGGATGATTTCCTTGGGAAACCGGAGATTTTCACGACCGACTGCCTCTTCGAGTTTGCTCCAGACCGAATCAAAAATGAGGTGGGCGTCCTTGATCTCGAGATCGGACATCTTGCCGGTCGCCGGTGGGACGGCGGGAAGGGGCGTCTGGGGGATAGTAGGAGGGTTCATGGGCTGGAACGGGGAGTCGTGTGGGGGGCCGGGCCGAATTCGACACAAGAACGCGTCCCGGGCAAGCGCCCCGGAGAAATATCGTACGCCGGACGGTCAGCATCGTTGAACGTGGATCCGCGACTGGGGTGCGCAACGTGGTGACCGGATTGTTCGGCGGGCGACTCGCAATCGCGGGCCTTTTGCCTAGGTTCCTGATCACCAGCCACCCACTGCCATGCCCCACCTCATGACCAGAAGGACCGGCGTATGCCGGGCGTTCCTCAGCGGTGTCGTGCTCCTTTCCGCGGTTTGCGCGGTCCGGGGCACTGAATCGCGCGACGGACTCGCGAAGCGCCTGGAGCTTCGCTTTTCACCGGGAGACTACGAGAAGGCGGCGTTCTCGCCGGACGGGAAATATCTCGCCTACACGAAACGCGATCGGGGCGAACTCTTTGTTTATGTCGTGCCGACCGCCGATCCCGGTCGGCTTCTGGGGAAGGTGCGGGTTGGCACGTCGGAGACCTCAATTCGGGTTGTGCCGATCTACACCCCCTCGGAGGTGCCCCTGCCGCCAGAGGTGGTCTCGCTGGGCTGGGCTGGGGACCGCATCGTCGTCTACACGAACCTGTGCGTGCGCCGCGCCGGATTGTCGGGCGGCGTGTACACGGCGGCCGGCGCCCTGATGGCGTTTGACCCGGACGGGGCGCGCGCGAAGATCCTCGCGACCGCCGCGGACTATCCGAGCCTGGGCAAGTATCGGGTGCTCGATGAGCGGCATGTGATCGTGCCGTACCGGCAGGCGAGTTCAGTCATGCTGAATCGGAAGCCGGTGATGAACCCGTTCATCGGGCGCGACCACTGGCGGGGGGATGACCGGTTTCCGCGCGCGAATCTTCCGACCGTCTACATGTGGGAATTTTCCCCCGACAACCTCACCTACACGGGCCGCCTCTCCGTCCCGTATCGGGTTGGATACGACTATTACTCGATCGACATCGTGACGGGGCGCGAGCGTGAGAGTGATCTCCGCTCTTGGAACGCGGCGGGTGCTCGGGCGCTCCGCGCCTCCTCCCTCCGAAAGTCGGCCTATGCACACTGCGGCGATATCCTGAAACAACTCATGGCGGGCGAGTCGATCACGCCCCTGGATGTCCACGCGGGGACCGAGCTGGTGGCCCTGCGGGCCGACAGCACCGCCGACCCAGGGACATTTTACCTGTTCTCCCAGGTCAGGAGGAAACTCTACGAGATCGGGCGCGGCCAGGCGGCGATCGATCCGGCCGGGTACCGGGTGACCGGGTGGACCGCGACCTTCGGGGGGGAGCCCGCCCACGAATTGATGGTCGCTCCGGCGGCGGGAAGCGCCCGCAGCCTGGGAGTGATCGTGATGGCGACCGGCTCCAAGGGGACCAACGCCGATCCCGGCTACCAGCGCGAAGCCATGGCGGTGGCCGACATGGGGTACACCGTGCTGATCCTCGGCGTGCCGTCCAAGGCGGACGTGCGAAGGGAATTTGAATTCGACCAGGCGGTGCAGAAGCAGCTGGGCACCGCGTTTCCCGGCTTCGGCGACGATCCAGTCCCTGTGGTGCTTCTGGCGCAGACCCGGGTTGCGAACTTCCTCTATCGCCTGCCGTTCGTCAGTCCGTCGCTCTACACGGGCGTGGTGTTCCTCGAGCCGCCGCGCCCGCGGCTGCCGAATCCGGCGTATGTCCTGGGAGCGGGCGACCGGGTGGCAGAGGTGTCGGCGTCGGCCGTGCGCGAAGGACCGATAGGCACGGGCCTGTGTTTTCACTGGGCCGATCGCATCGACGGCTGGCGGCCGATCCCGGTGAACGGGCCCGCGGCCCGGCGGTTCTGCGAGGGACTGCAGAGCCTGGGTATCGAGTTCTCCTATACACCGGTCAATCCCATCGCGATCACCCTTGGCGAGCCGAAGGCGCTCGCCGATCAATACCTTCGCATCGACGGCTTCCTCAGGTCCGCCCCGCGTCCCGGCGCCGTGAAGTTTGGGCCGGCCCGGACCGTGAAGCTCAGTGCGGCGATCGGACGCGGCGCGAGCAGCTGAGGTCCGGTTGGCGTGGAGACCACAGCTCAGAGGGCAGAGGTCGGACGTCGGAGATCGGACGTCGGAGGGCGGAGGGCGGATGTCGGAAGTCGGAGGACAGAAGTCAGAGGTAAGGCTCCAGAGGCCCGCACTTTTTTGGAGTGCGGAACCTCGGTTCCGCTTTTGGACGCGAGCCTCGGCTCGCGCCAGTCCTGGCGGGCGCGCGGGACGGTGATCGGCTTGCGATAGCCGAGCGGGTAGTGTCCGAAAACTTCAGCAAAAAGACGGATCATGGTAGGTGGTTAGGTGCTTAAGCCAAAAACCACCAAACGAAGGAAGAACCATGACCCGTCCGAAAAAGGACATGACCGAATCAAAAAGCACGCGCGAGCAAATGCTGGCGCTATTACAGGG
>MLJW01000139.1_pt1 | contig 70388 bp, 56 predicted proteins | sample 888231 | NCBI WGS metagenome assembly MLJW01 (sample SAMN05788063, study PRJNA343431) | mine drainage metagenome | isolation source: sample collected from the inflow into an acid mine drainage treatment plant... | place: Germany: Lusatia, lignite mining district
CATGATTCTGCTCCTGTCGGGAAATGAGGCGGATTGCCTCACTTCTCAACATAAGGAGCAGTACTTCTCTGTCAATCACCTACAGCCGCTAATTCGGAGCGCCCAATACCGCGGAGCGGTTTAGTCCATTGGTTGGAAGTAGACGTCCTCTCATAGTCTTTTCCCGCCGCAAAGCCGCCATCACTTCGACCGGAAGACGATCTCTTTCATGCGCTGCAGTTTCGGCGATGCCACCGGCACGGTGAGCATGGTGCTGGCGACAGCCATCAGCAGCAATGCGGTAAAGGTTTCGCTGGTGATGATCTGCTTGTCCAGCAACACGTTGGCGAAGATGATCATGATGAGCGCCTTGGTTTGCAGCAGCCAGCCGATGATGGAGGCTTCGCCCGGTTGCCATTTGAGGATTTTTCCGGCGATGTGAGTGCCGATCAGTTTTCCCGAGACCGAGGCAAGCAGCAACACACCCGCGGCGATGAACACGGCTGTGCCGCCCATGGCCCAGTTGGTGCGCAGGCCGGTGCTGAGAAAGAACACCGGCATGATGACCAGCAGCACATGGTGACGCAGCATGTCCATCTGTTTCTGGTCGAACCAGTGGCTATCCATGACGGCACCGGCAAGGAACGCGCCGACCATGAAGTGCAGCCCCGACCAGTCGGCGCCGAAACCGCAGACGGCCAGCCAGATCAGGCCGACGTACCAGCGGTCATGCTCCTGCAACCACAGCATGAGTTTGCGGAAAAGATAACTGGCGATACCGAAGGCCAATAGAAATCCGGCCTGTTTCCCCACGCGTTCCCAATCCATCAGGATCAGCGCGAGCACACCCCAGATGGCGATGTCATCCAGGCTCGCGTAGCGCAGGATGCGCTGGCCGATAGGCTGGCGCAGGATGTTCAGTTTTTCCAAGAACAGAATAAGGATAGGGAGCGCGGTGACGGCGCAGGCCATGCCGACACCCGTGACGAATTGCCAGGTCATGCCCCTGGGGCCGATCCAACCGTTGTACTTCAACATGCCCGCCGCGGCGATGCTGCCGAACAGCAGCGGCGTGCCCAAGGCCAACGCGGCGGTGATGCTGCTCTCTTCGCGATGCTTCCAGGCCTGGCGCAGGTCGAGTTCGATACCGGCGATCCAGACGAAGAGCATCACCGCCCACCAGGCGATGCCGTTCAGCAACTGGATCACCTGCGGCGTAAAGACGAAGGTGTAATAGTCGGGGAAGGCCGCACCCAGTACGCCGGGGCCGAGCAGGATGCCGGTGATGATCTGCACCACGACCAGCGGTGCGTAGTATTCGGTCCTGCCCGCGCGCCAGATCAGATAGGGAATGCTGAAGATCAGCGTCATCGCGATCAGGAATGTCTCGGTGGTACTCATGGTGGTGTGCATGGCGACGCTATCTTCGAATTATCTTGTGAAAGAAAAGTATGCCATAGGTACCCGGAGCGAGTGTACCGACAGAGTGCGGCATTACCAAGCATAGGGTTGAACCGTGGGCTTGCCTTGTCCTGCATGAATGAAACAGAGATAATTCCAGCCATCGGGGATAAGGCAGCCTCCCCGCTTCAAGACAATCCACTGTCCAAGGCCTGCTCTGAAATTGGATAATCCAAGGAGGAGTCATGGACACATCACAGCAGCAAATTTCAACGGATATGCACCCACCCGTGCCGGTGACACTGGCCCAGGCTTTCCGGTATTGGCTGAAGCTCGGCCTTATCAGTTTCGGCGGGCCTGCCGGGCAGATCGCCATCATGCACCAGGACCTGGTCGAGCATAAGCGCTGGATTTCGGAAAAGCGCTTCCTGCATGCGCTCAACTATTGCATGGTGCTTCCGGGGCCGGAAGCGCAGCAGCTTGCAACCTATATCGGCTGGATGATGCACCGCACCTGGGGCGGCATCATGGCCGGAACGTTGTTCGTCCTGCCTTCGCTGTTCATACTCATTGCGCTGTCGTGGTTCTACATCGCCTTCGGCGATGTGCCTCTGGTGGCAGGTTTGTTTTACGGCATCAAGCCGGCGGTGACCGCCATCGTGCTGCAGGCGACACACCGCATCGGCTCTCGCGCACTCAAAAACAATTTGTTGTGGGCCATTGCGGCGGCATCCTTCGTGGCGATCTTTGCGCTGAACGTGCCTTTCCCGGCCATCATCGCCTGTGCGGCCTTGATCGGTTACGCGGGCGGACGCCTCGCGCCGGACAAATTCAAGGTCGGTGGAGGCGGGCATGGCAAGGCCGGCAAGTCCTACGGCCCGGCCCTGATCGACGACCACACGCCGACGCCGGAACATGCCAAGTTCCGCTGGTCCAGACTGTTTACAGTTGCCGCGGTCGGCGGTTTGCTGTGGGCGTTGCCGATGGCGTTGCTGACGGCGAATTACGGCTGGGATCACACGCTGACGCAGATGGGCTGGTTCTTCACCAAGGCCGCGCTGCTGACCTTCGGCGGTGCGTATGCGGTGTTGCCCTACGTTTATCAGGGTGCCGTGGGACATTACGGCTGGCTCACACCGCCGCAGATGATCGACGGCCTGGCGCTAGGCGAAACCACGCCGGGACCGCTCATCATGGTGGTGTCGTTCGTGGGATTCATCGGCGGTTATGTGCATGCACTGTTCGGTCCGGACAACCTGTTCCTGGCCGGCGCCGTTGCCGCCACGCTGGTGACCTGGTTCACTTTCCTGCCGTCTTTCGTATTCATATTTGCGGGCGGGCCGCTGGTGGAAGCCACGCACGGCGATCTCAAATTCACCGCGCCGCTGACCGCGATCACTGCCGCTGTTGTTGGCGTTATCCTGAACCTGGCCATGTTCTTTGCTTACCACGTCCTGTGGCCGAAAGGTTTCTCAGGCACGTTCGACTGGATCTCTGCCTTGATCGCGCTGGTAGCAGTCATCGCGTTGCTGCGCTATAAACGCGGGGTGATGGAAGTGATTGCGGGCTGCGCCGTGATCGGGCTGATTTTGAAATTCGCCATTTATTGATCCGGCACGCTTTGAATCGCATTGCCGTTCGTGCTGAGCCTGATGGAACTACTAGCCATTCCACTAGGTTGTCAAAAGACGACAACCAAGTGGCTGGTTATGTCGAAGCACAAGAATCCATTCACATTTCGACAAGCTCAATGCGAACGGATTCTTGGATAATGAGTGCCGGATCAATAGCGACAAGGTCGCTTTCGTGCAGAGATCGGATTCCAAGATCGAACGAGTTGGCAAGCCGGGGAAAATGAAGAACATTAGGACTCACGTATGAAATATCTGAAAGCTGAACTACCCATCGCCGTCGCGCTGCTTGTCCTCGCGCTCGGTTTTGCGCTCGAACACAGTGCCGTCAATCACGGCGGCGCAACACTGTGGGGGCTGCTGCTGGTCATCCTGGCGGCCATCATCGGCGTCGCCTTCCGCATCGCGCACCATGCCGAAGTGCTGGCGATGCGCCTGGGCGAGCCCTACGGCACCCTGATCCTGACGCTTGCCGCCGTGTCGGTGGAAGTGGTGATCCTGGTGGTGCTGCTGACGGGCGAACCGAACCCGACGCTGGCGCGCGATACCGTATTCTCGGCGGTGATGTTCGACATCAACGGCATCCTCGGTCTTGCCGCCATCGTCGGCGGGCTCAAGCATGGCCAGGCCAGGTACAACATCTCCTCGGCCAATTCCTTCATCTCGATGCTGCTGGTCGCCATCGGCATCGGCATGTTCGTGCCGGACTTCGTGCCAGGCGAACAATGGAAACTCTATTCCGTCTTTTCCATCGCCATGATGGCCTTGATGTACATGGCCTTCCTGCGTTTGCAGACGGTGGAGCATCGTACTTTCTTCGAGTACTCCAGATCGACCGACGAGGAGGCGCACGACGAATCGCACAGCCCCAACGCTTTGCACGTCGGCATGATGGTCGGCGCGATCGTGCTGGTCGGCCTGCTCTCCGAAGTATTGTCGGTGCTGCTGGATGCCGGACTGTCGGGCAGCAGCCTGCCCAAGGCCATTCCTGCCGTGCTGGTCGCGCTGATCTCGGCCAGCCCGGAGATACTCACTGCGCTCAAGGCCGCGCAGCAGGACCGCATGCAGACCACCGTCAACATCGCGCTCGGTGCATCGCTCGCCACCGTGTTGCTAACGCTGCCGGTGATCGAAGCCATCGCCCTGTTCAGCGGCGAGCGCATCGTCATGGCGCTGACGCCGGTCCAGGCTGGCATGCTGCTGCTCACCTTCCTCACCGTGATGAACAACCTGCATGACGGCGAGACTAACGCCATCGAAGGCATCAGTCATTTTGCGCTGTTCGCGGCATTCATCGCGCTGGTGGCAATGGGAATGATCTGAAGTGCGACCGGAAGCTGCCTGGTATCACGATCTGTTAATTTCGAAACAAACTTCGCAAACTGTAGGTTGGGTTAGCAGTTTCATCGCGGAGCGTGTGTTGTTGGGGCTTTAGCCCCTTATTCCAATTCTATTTCAATACTTGAATTTACTCCCTTCTCCCGCAGGCGGGACTGCGGGAGGGTCGCTGCATAGCAGCGGGGCACCCACCGGCATACCTCTTGCGGGTGTAAGGGGTGGGGATGAGGGGTGGTGGGCTGAATCAAAACGGTTTTCAACTCAACAGCCCTCACCCTAACCCTCTCCCGCCTGCGGGAGAGGGGATGCCACCGATTCACTATTGATTGAGAAATGGAATTACAACCACGGCCTACTTCACGCGGGTGTAACCCAACAGCATTTTTAAACAATGTTGGGTTACGCGAAACCCCCGCTAACCCAACCTACATAGTTTTGGATGTACCCCAAGCACAATGTTTCATTATTTATGATTTTCGGTACTAGCTAGAACGCCTGGTCCCAGCGCAGCGACAAGCGGATCGCGGCATTGATCAGCCCGACCATGCTGTAGGTCTGCACGAAGTTGCCCCATTGTTCGCCGCTGTTCGGGTCGATGTGTTCGGCCAGCAGGCCGTGGCGATTGCGGCAGGCCAGCAGTTTCTCGAAGAGCACGCGAGCTTCTTCGCGCCGGTCCAGCGCCGCCAGCGCATTGACGTACCAGAACGTGCAGACGAGGAACGCATTCTCGGGTTCGCCGAAATCGTCCTTCTCGACATAGCGGAAAATGAAATCGCCGCGGCGCAGATCCTGCTCGACGGCACTGACCGTGGCGGCGAAGCGGGGGTCGGTCGCATCGAGGAAGCCGAACTCCGCCAGCAACAGCAGGCTAGCGTCCATCGAATCGCCGTCGAAGGTGGAAACGAAGGTGCCGCGCCGTTCGTTCCACGCACGCCGGCAGATGGTTTGATGAATCAGTTGCGACTGGTCTAGCCAATAGTCTGTGCGTTCCGCCAAACCCAATCGACCGGCAATCTTGGCCAAACGATCGCAGGCTGCCCAGCACATCACGGCCGAGAAGGTATGCACGCGCGCACTGCCGCGCAGCTCCCACATGCCTGCATCCGGCTGGTCGTAGCAGCGAACGGCCTGTTCGCCCAGAAGTTCGAGACGGCGGAACAACACTTCATCGCCGCGTCGGGTCAGGCGGCGGTCAAAGAAAATGTGGGTTGCGGCAAGGATGGACGACCCATAAACATCATGCTGGACCTGGCGATAGGCGAGATTGCCGATACGCACCGGCCCCATGCCGCGATAGCCTGTCAGCGCGGAGACTTCACGTTCTTCCAGTTCCGTTCTGCCGTCGATGCCATAGACCGGCTGCAGCGGTTCGCCGCCGGAATCGGCGGCGATATTGACGATATAGCCGAGGTAGCGCTCCATGGTGCGGGTCGCGCCCAAACGGTTCAGCGCATTGACCACGAAATATCCGTCGCGCAACCAGCAGTAGCGGTAATCCCAGTTGCGCGCGCTACCGGCAGCTTCGGGAATCGAAGTGGTCATGGCGGCGATGATGGCACCGGTGTCGTCGTAGGCGTTCAATTTGAGCGTGATCGCGGCGCGGATCACCGCTTCCTGCCATTCGTAGGGAATGCCCAGCGAACGCACCCACTCGGTCCAGTACTGCGCAGTTTCTTCGAGGAAGCGACGGCCCACTTCGCCCACTGCCTCGTGCACGGTTTCGTCCGCGCCAAGCAGCAGGGTGATATTGTCCTCAAGGAAGAACGGAGTTTCCTGCAGGAGCGCAGTCAGTGATGCGTCGGTGGTCAGCCTGAGCGCGAGCGTTGGCGCAACATAGCGGATGTGGTTGCTGCCCCAGGTGACTTCGGGCCGTCCGGCTCCATCATTGCAGGCAGGCCGCAGACGCAGGGTGATGCGCGGGCTGCCGGAGAGCCGCTTGACGCGGCGAACCAGCATCATGGGACGGAACGTGCGTCCGTACTGGCCGAAACGGGGGGCGAAATCGGTGATCTCGATCGCTCCGCCATGACGGTCATAAAGTTGCGTCACCAGGATCGCGGTGTTTTCCAGATAGTGCTGTTCGGTGCGTTCGCAATCCGTGAGCTCGATGGAAAAAAATCCATAGTCGTCGGTATCCCTGAGCAGGGAACAAAATACGGGATCGCCGTCGAAACGCGGGAAGCAGCCCCAGGTGAAATTGGCGCGCGCGTCGACCAGCGCGCCGATGGTGCAATTGCCAATCAATGCCAGATCCAGATTTTTCATGTGTTTCCTTTCAGGACATCGCCCAGCCATCGTCTGACCGCAACCACATCGGGCAGGCGGAAGCGGGCGCAACTTTTCCCCTTGCCTACCTTGATGGAGATACCATCCAGCCTGTTCACCTCGGCGAAGCCGCGCTCGTCGTTGAGATCGTCGCCGATGAATACCGGGCGCCGCCCCTTGAAGGGCGACTCCGCAAGATATTCCGACACCGCCGTGCCTTTGTCGATACCCGACGGTTTGACTTCCGCCACGCGTTTGCCGAACTGCACTTCCAGGCCCGCATTGGCCTCGTTTGCGATCTTCCACATCAAGCGACGTGCGTAAGAAGCCAGGTGCGGCGCCAATCGATAGTGCAGCGCCAGTGTCAGCCCCTTGTCCTCGAGCAGCAAGCCCGGATGGCGTGCCAGAACCGGTGCCAGCTCCTCCTTGATGGCGCACTTGGCCGCCGGCGGTGCGGCATGTATCCACAGGCGCCCGGCGGCATCGCGCCGTTCCAGTCCGTGCTGTCCGGCCAGTGGCAGGCGCAACGCACCGAGGCGGTTTTCCAGGTCGGACAGCGCGCGGCCGCTGACCAGTGCCATCGCACCTCCGCTTGCCCGATGCAGCCGCGCGATCAGTTCGAGCAGCGCGGTATCGACATGTGCGGCATCCGGTGTCTCGGCGATGTCGATCAGGGTGCCATCGACATCGAGGAAGTAGGCCCATTCGACGCAGGCCGGAGGCGGGGAAGCGGGTCGTATCTTCATATAGCCTCGCGGCCGGTCTTGTCGATCAGACGGCTGCGGCGCCGCATCGCGGCGGCGTCCAGCAACATGCGTCCGGCCCACCGAAAGACATTGAACTCGGCCACCAGTCCGCGCATCAGGCGCATGCGGTCGCGCTGTTCTTCCGTCGGCATGGTCAGTGCAATATGCATGGCAGCCGCGCACTGGTCGGCGTCGTAGGGGTTGACGATCAGGGCTTCGGGCAACTCGCGCGCGGCACCGGTGAATTGGGAAAGGATGAGCACGCCGCGATTATCGTCGCGTGCCGCGACAAATTCCTTGGCGACCAGGTTCATGCCGTCGTGCAGGCTGCTGACAAAGCAGAGATCGGCCGCGCGGAAATACTCGTATACCTCGCGCGGTTCGTGGTACTCCACCTTGAGCACGATCGGGGGAGGTCCCTTGCCGTCGAAGCGGGCATTGATGCGGGTGGCCATTTCCCGGACCTGTGTCTCGTGATGCCGGTATTCCTCGATCCCCGATCGCGTCGGCGCGGCGACCTGGACAAAGGTGAATTGGCCGATCCATTCGGGATTCAGTTCCAGCAGGCGTTCGATTGCACGGAAGCGTTCCATGATGCCCTTGGTGTAATCGAGGCGGTCGACCCCGATCCCTAGCTTGTGCGCCGACGGAAGATTCAGCATTTGCCGTATGTTGCTGCGGCAGTCCGGCACGGGCTTCTGCAGCATTTCAGCTTCCGGCGGCCACGCGATGGAGATCGGGTAGCGGCGCACGGCGGTGAGCTTGCCGCCGAAGGAAACGGTGAACGATTCGCGGTCGACGCGCGCTTCGATGAAGCGATCCACGGTATCGACGAAATTGTTGCAGTGAAACTGCGTATGGAAGCCGAGGATGCTGCTGCCCAGCAACCCTTCGAGTACCTGGTCGCGCCATGGACATATCGCGAACGATTCCGGGTTGGGCCAGGGGATGTGCCAGAACGCGATGATCGTCGCATCCGGAAGTTCGTCGCGAATCATCTTCGGCAGCAGGGCGAAATGGTAGTCCTGCACCAGGACGATGGGATTCTTCGTTTTGGATTCGCTTACCACGGCCTTGGCAAACTTGCGGTTCACGGCGACATACTGGTCCCAGTCGCTCGTCCGGAAAGTGGGACGCACATGGGCGATATGGCAGAGCGGCCATAGCCCTTCGTTGGAGAAGCCGTAGTAGTAGCCCGCCTCTTCTTCCTGCGACAACCAGACGCGGCGGATCTGGTAGGCGGGCTTTTCTGGGGGGACCGCGACGCGGTCGTGCTTGTCCACCACTTCGCGGTCGGCCGAACCGCTGCCGTGCGCGATCCAGGTTCCGGAGCATGCGCGCATGATGGGTTCCAGTGCGGTGACAAGACCGCTGGCAGGCCGCTGTATCTCGATGTGTTCTCCTACGCGTTGATGCAGGTACGGTTCCCTGTTGGAAACCACGATGATGTCTTCGCCGCGCAATTCGCTGTGGAGAATGGAGCGCAGGCTTTCCGGCGACCAGGTGACCTGGTCTTCATCGCGCGCACGGGTCTCCGCTTCCAGCTCGCGCACCAGCCGCTGCAGGTCGCGGGCGATAGGCTTGAATTCGGGCATGCTCGGTTGTACGCCCGCCGCCAGCTGCCACAACAATCCTTCGCCGCGCAGCAGGGAACGCACGCCGCTCATCCAGCCCCGCCACGAAAGCTGCGCAACGATCACCGTGATCAGCGAGATCACGAGCGCCAGTCCCATGAAAAAGTAGAACAGGTAGCGCTTGGTCTCTTCGCTGCGGTGGGTGATGAAACTCATGTCGTGCACCAGCACCAGACGACCGTCAGGGGCTGCGCTGCTGGTCATCGGCAATACCGATACCAGCAACGGTCCCTGGGCACTCGGCAACAGGTGCCCGTTCGATCCTGCCCAACGATCGAGATTTGCACACTGGATAACGGATGGAAGGGAACGGCTGACCAATGCCTTTCCGGCCGACGACGTGCAGTAGCCGATAGCATACAGCCGTTCGTCCTTGGTGATGTTGTTGAAGAAATCCACGATCCTGGATTTCCTGTCGGCTTCAAGCAGGTCCAGCAGGGGCTGCTGGATGGTATTGGCGATCAGTGATGAGCGCATGTCGAGATCGCGCATGAACCAGCGCAGGGTCAATTGGTCGACGAGCGGCGCGACGACGTAGGCGATAGCCGCAAGAACGAGGATCAGGGGCAGAACAAAGCGTAGCGAGAGTTTCATTGCTTCCTCATTTTTTCAGTGAAGCAAACACGTTGATTGTTCACCCAGACTCCGAGTCTCCAGATCGCAAAGGAACTGGTACCAGACAGATCGTTTGTGGCGAAGTTGCAATTTATGCCGCCACTCATTGTACGAAACGAAAACGACAAAGGCAGGGGATTCCTGCCTTTGTGAAGTTTGCGTAAAGAAATCTATTTTTTGGGAGTGTCTTTTGCAGCGGTCTTTTTGGCTTTCATCGCTTTTGCGTTGTGCTTTACGACCGCATGCTTTGCCTTGGCGGTCGATTCCGTCTTGGCACCGGGCTGGGGGGCATCCGCTGCGGTGGCAGACAGGGACATGGTGGCAAATGCGGCAACAATGAGTGCGGATAGAAGTTTGTTCATGGCGCATCCTTATTTTGATTTATACGAGTGATACCAGATCGCCGGCGGAATAAATTTCCACGCGGCAATGTATCAACCAGCAACCGCCATGCCAATTATTTGAGGTATGTAAAACAACCACTTACCCTGGCGTTAAAGAGGGGGGAAGGACAGTTACCGTCTCCGGCAGGAGACAGTCTTCATGGGTGAAATCGCAGTGCGTTGATATTTAAAGTTTAACTTTGTCTCCGAAAGGCAACGCTTTTTGCCTTTTTCCAACAGTAGTCGCTGATGAGACAATGCGATCAGTTGGAATCGATCAGGGAAGAATGGATATGAAGGATGAGGGCAGACGAATGTACTGGGGGCTCGGCGCGCTGTTCATTGTTGCGATGTTGCCCATGCGTGTCTGGGGAGAGGGGTATTCAATCGATGAGTCCGAAGCGGGATGGGAGAAGTTTGTGTTGGGCTTTGCATCCGGCATCGTCGCCCACGAGGCAGGCCATGTCTTCGTCGCAACGACCAAGGGATACAGCGTCAGCCACGACGGCCTCTCCCTTGTCTATCCGGGTGCGAAACTTAACCCGGCCGCACAGCTGCAATTGGCTTCCGCCGGATTCCAGACGCAGTGGGTGCTGTCGGAATTCGTGTTGCGCGACAGGAGTGGCAATGAGCATATCAAGCCGCCCGGCGATTTCGGCGCCGGGGTCGTGTGTTCATACCTGGGCGTTTCCTTCGCGTACCTGACGTTCTTGAAGAACCAGTATCAAGGCGATGTGTACGGGATGTCCCAGGCGAGCGGCTATTCGCGCGACCGCATCTCCCTGATGCTGGCCGTTCCGGCGGTGCTGGATACCTGGCGATTGTTCGGAAACGACGTGCCCGGATGGGTACCCGCGCTCTCCGTGATGAGCAAGGGGCTAGGCGCGGCCTGGATATGGAGTTATTGAGGTCGCGCCTATCGATCCGGCAATCGTTATTCAGGACTCCGTTCGCATTGAGCTTGTCGAAATGTGAATGGATTTTTGTGCTTCGACATAACCAGCCACTTGGTTGTCGTCTTTTGACAACCTGGTGGAATGGCTATAACCAATGACTTGGCAGCTTGCTGCCTTAGTCAGATGGCTAGTAGCTTCACCAGTAGTTCCTTCAGGCTCAGCACGAACGGCAACGAGGTTCAAAGCGTGCCGGATAGATACCCGGTCATTTCCTGCGGTAAGTCACGAAATGGAAGTCCAGCGGCTGCGGCGTCATCTGTGAGTTGACCACGCGCGACGTCTCCCGCCATGCGCCTTTATCGAACTCGGGAAAGTGCGCGTCGCCTACGACCTCTTGCTGAACCTCGGTGATGTAAAGCGTGTCCACCAGCGTGATGGCCTGGCGGTAAAGCTCGGCACCACCCACGATAAAGATCTCCTCATCCCCGGCGCAGGCGGCGATCGCGGCTGTCAACGAATGCGCGATCTGGCAACCCTCGATCTGAAGATTGGCGTTGCGCGTGACCACCACCGTGGTGCGGCCCGGCAGCGGCTTGCCGATGGAGTCGAACGTCTTGCGTCCCATGATCATGTGGTGCCCCATGGTCAGCGCCTTGAAATGCTTCAGGTCCTCGGGGCAGCGCCACGGCAGCGTGTTGTTGATGCCGATGGTCTGATTGTGTGCCATCGCGACGATCAAAGACAAGGACGAGGATTTTGGATTTGGGATTTTGGATTTGGGTGGTGGGATTGCGGGCATGGTTATTCCGATTGGTTGGATATGGATTTTCTCAATCCACCGAGCATCCTTCCTATTTCGTTGCTTTGAGATAAAAGAAGCGTACAAGTGCTTTCATCGATGAAATTCAGGCGCAAAGCGATTTGTATCTGCGTTTCGAGCTCCATCACAGAACCGAGGGCGATGGAAATATGATTGAGATAGGCTCCTGTCGCTTTGCGCCCATGACCTTCCGCAATATTGGAAGGAACAGAAACGGCAGCGCGCCGGATTTGGGATGTCAGCCCGAAGCGTTCTTCATTGGGGAAGATGGCAGTGATCATATAAATGGAAGTAACCATATCCATCGCTTTTTGCCAGACAACCAGATCACAATATTTCATCCGCCGCCCCTAAATCCAAAATCCCAGTTCCCAAATCCTAAACAGCTACTGGCGCCTTGATCGCGGGATGCGGGTCGTAGCCTTCCAGCGTGAAATCATCATATTTGAAGCCGAAGATGTCTTTCACGGCCGGGTTGATCTTCATCGTCGGCAATGTACGTGGCTCGCGCGACAGTTGCAGCGCGGTCTGTTCCATGTGGTTGGAATACAGGTGCGCGTCACCGAAGGTATGCACGAAATCGCCGTATTGCAGCCCGCACACTTGCGCCATCATCATGGTCAGCAGCGCATAGCTGGCGATGTTGAACGGCACACCGAGGAAGATGTCGGCGCTGCGCTGGTAGAGCTGGCACGAGAGCTTGCCATCCGCCACGTAGAACTGGAAGAAGGCATGGCAGGGGGCCAGCGCCATCTTGTCGAGGTCTCCCACATTCCAGGCCGAGACGATGATGCGGCGTGAATCGGGATTGCCCTTGATCTGGTCCACCGCGACCTTGATCTGGTCGATCACGCGGCCGTCCACGGCCTCCCACGAGCGCCACTGCTTGCCGTAGACCGGGCCAAGCTCGCCGTTCTCGTCCGCCCATTCGTCCCAGATGGAGACCCCATTATCCTTCAGGTACTTGGTGTTGGTGCTGCCCTGCAGGAACCATAGCAGTTCATGGATGATGGACTTCAGGTGGCACTTCTTGGTGGTGACCAGTGGGAAGCCCTCTGCCAGGTCGAAGCGCATCTGGTAGCCGAACACGCTGGTGGTGCCGGTGCCGGTGCGGTCGGATTTTTTCGTGCCGTGGTCGAGGACGTGCTGCATCAGATCTAGATATTGGCGCATGTGAGCCTGGATAAAATCAGTTCAAGCCACAGAGGACACAGAGATCACAGAGAAAGTGGAGCAGCGCCGGGGTTTCTCTGTGATCTCTGTGTCCTCTGTGGCAAATGGTTTTCTACGAGATAATGACAACACACATCATTTATCGAGGACGTAATGCTAGCACAACTGACCCTGATTCCTTCCCTGCCCGAGACACGGAAAGCCACGCATCTGCTGGTGCTGTTTCCAAAATCAAAGGCGATCCCCAAGGATGTTCCGTATGGCGACCTGCTCGCCAGTGTGTTCAAGCGCCGAGCCATGAAAGCGGACGAACTGGCGAAATCATTTGTGTCTGCGAATGCGCCTGATGGCGCATTGGTGTGCTGGGCGATGATCGATTTCGACAAGGACACCTTCAGCCAGCAGGTGCAGGTGCGCAAGGCGATGCAGCCGTTGCTGGACGAGCAGCCCGGGGCGGTTGCGATCTCGGTGTCGGGCGATGCCGCACTGCGGCAGCACATGGCCGAACTGGCCGTGTATGGCGCATGGGTGAACGGTGCGCTGTTGCCGGTGCACAAGAAGAAAGACGAGCGCAAGCCGCTGCAAAAGATCGAGTTGTACGGCCTTCCTGAGTCCCTTCCCCCGGGCAGGGGGAAGGCCAGGAGGGGGGTGGAGTCGCGGAGTAACAAGATGGCTACCCCCTCCCTAACCCTCCCCCTCCAAGGGGGAGGGAATGTTGGTGCGTTCGATGTGTTGAAAGCGCAGGCCGCCGGCAACCTGCTGTGCCGCGAACTGACCGTGCTGCCGCCGAACGAACTTACGCCGGGCGCCTACCGCCAGCGCGTGAAGAAGCTCGCGCAGCAGAACGGCTGGAAGCATCGGGAGTTGGATATGAAGGCCTTGCGCAAGATGGGCGCAGGCGCCTTCGTCGCGGTGGCGCAAGGTAGCGACCCGGAGGATGCGGCCATCGTGCATCTTTCGTACAGGCATCCAAAGGCGAAGCAAACGATCGCGCTGGTGGGCAAAGGCATCTGCTTCGACACCGGCGGTCACAATCTGAAGCCATCGCGCTACATGCACAACATGCACGAGGACATGAACGGTTCCGCAGTGAGCCTGGGTATCCTGCTCGCGGCGACGCAGCAGAAGCTGGCCGTCAACATCGACTGCTGGCTGGCGCTGGCGCAGAACCACATCAGCCCGAAAGCCTACAAGCAGAACGATATCGTCAAGGCGCTCAACGGCACCTGCATCGAAGTGATGCACACGGATGCCGAAGGTCGCATGGTGCTGGCGGATACGCTCACGCTGGCATCGCGTGCGAAACCGAATCTGATCATCGATTTCGCCACGCTGACCGGCAGCATGGCGATGGCGCTGGGCGCACGCTATAGCGGCGTGTTCGGTACCAGCGACGAGCTGGCACAACGCGCGGTGAGTGTCGGCAGGCAAGTCGGTGAGCGCATGTGCGCGTTCCCGCAGGACGAGGATTACGAAGCAGCGCTGGATTCAAAAGTGGCCGATATCAAGCAATGCACGCTGGACGGCGAAGCCGACCATATCCTTGCAACGCGCTTCCTCAAGCGTTTCGTCGAGCACGACACGCCGTGGCTGCATGTGGACCTGTCGGCCAGCCGTTGCGAGGGCGGGCTGGGCAGCATCGCCGCCGACGTGACAGGCTTCGGCGTGGCATGGGGTTTGCGGATGTTGCAGGGCTGATGCGATGGCGGTGAACGACGAATCTGCATCGATGTCGCCACGCGCCAGAGTGTTCATGGCGCTGGCCTTTTTCTTTTTCGGCGGATTCCTGTTCGCTTTCGTCTTAGATTGGATCCCGTCGAAACATGTCGCCCCGCTCTGGGTGATTGCCGCTGCCGCGATGATGTTTTCCCTGGGTGGTGCGATGATCCTGCTGATCGAGAACGAGCGTATGGCTTGGCTGCGCAACCTGGTATCGTGGCTGTTCGTCGTGTGCCTCGCCATTCCTTTCAACTGGGTCGCGTTCGGAGCGGGAGAGCGTCAGTTCAGCAGTTCGTCGTCATTCCTCGGTATCACCACCGGTGGTGCGTCGGGTGAGATCGAAGGACGTGTCGCCTTCGGCTTTTTTGCCGTCTTGATGGATCTGATGGTCGTGTTGGTTCCGCTGCGTTTATTGAAGAACCGGAAGCAGGAGTGAGCCCATCGTTCCATTGCCGGGAACGGGCGCGGTCTTTTTCACCGCTGACTACTTCAGGAATTCGAATTCCGCGATCAGGATATGGTGGTCCGACGCCCGCGTCGGCTTCACGTCGTAGCTGACCTTGTGCAGGTGCCCGCTGTGGAAGATGTGGTCGAGCACGAACGGGCGGTGACGCCAGGTGACCTTGGTGGTTTGCACCGGCTGGTAACCCGCATCGGCGAACTGGTGGATCAGCGAATCCCGGTTGCTGACGTTGAAATCTCCCCCGATCAATGTGGGTCCCTGCGTGCGGCGCAATTGTTCGACGACAAGTTGACGCTGCTGGTTATGCTGTTCACTCGATGAATTGAGCATGAAATACGCCAGCAGGTGCGTGTTGAACAGTTGCAGCTCGTGCCCGATCAGCGTGGTCTTTGCGCCGATGAGCAGGCGGTCGGTGGGCGTCGTCTTCTCGCCGTCGAATTCGAATTCGACGGGTGAGGAGGGCAATTCGAGCCGGAACGTGTCGCGCAAGGGTGTCCTAGAAAAAATGGCCAGACCGATGCCGAAGGGTAGTTCGCGCGGGTCGGCTTTGGGATACGAGAAGTAGCCGTGATACCCCTTGAGTGCCGCCTTCAGCCGGGTGTAATTCGGGGGCGGGTCGAGCTGCACGCCGCCGGGCTGCGCATGTTCGACTTCCTGCAGGATGACGATGTCGGCGTCACAGCTCAGTATCTCCGCGATGGTCAGGTCGAGATCGATCGGCGCACGGTCGGCATCGGCCTCATCCCATATCTGGCCGAACTGCATGTTGAATTGCATGACTTTGAATGTCTTCATGGGTACCTATGATGCCATTGCTATCGATTCGCGCAAAACATTGTGCAATAAATGCCTTTTGGATCGGACATTAAATCCGACAGACGAAGAGGGCGGGAAACTCCAAGCCGGCATAAAAGGCCCAGCGCGCAATGGGTTCGAACGCGATCGCATCATATCGATCAAAACACGGTGCCGACGAACGGTAACGGGGCCAGCGTCGACAAGGGCGCTCCATGACCTTCCTTCATTCAACTTTCGGGTCGGCAATTAACGTGTTGTCTGGCATGGTCAATTCTATTTTTGCATTTTTTCGGCCAGCATTTTTTCAAAATCTTCTGCTGGCACGGGCGGGCTGGTGAGATAGCCCTGATACATGTCGCACCCTTTTTCTTTCAGGAATTCGAGCTGCTCGGCGGTTTCCACGCCCTCCGCCAGTACCTTGAAGCCCAGTATGTGTCCCATCGCGATGATGGTCGAGGCGATTTCCATGTCGTCCTGATGGAAAGGGATGTCGTCGACGAAGCTCTTGTCGATCTTCAGGATGTCGAGCGGGAAACGCTTGAGGTAGGCGAGCGAGGAATAGCCGGTGCCGAAGTCGTCGATCGCAAGCCGGATGTCCTGCGCGCGCAGCAGGTGCAGCATCTTGACGGCATCTTCCTCCTGCTCCATCAGCGCGCTCTCGGTCAGTTCCAGTTCCAGGCGGTCAGCCGGGAAGCCGGTCTGGGCCAGCACCTTCGATACCAGTTCCACGATGTTGCCGCGCATGAATTGGTGCGGCGAGAGATTCACTGCCAGCGTCAGGAACGGCAGGCCGGCATCGATCCAGCGCTTGCCCTGCAGGCAGGTCTCTTTCAGCACCCACTCGCCGATGGCTCCGATCAGGCCGGTCTCTTCTGCCAGCCGGATGAAGTTCACGGGCTGGATCAGGCCGCGCTCGGGATCCTGCCAGCGCACCAGCGCTTCGGCGCCGACGATATGGCCGCTGGCGATGTCTACCTGCGGCTGGTAATACACGCGCAACTGGTTCGCCCCGATCGCATGGCGCAGCCGGTTCTCCAGTTCGAGATGCTCGCCGGCGGCGCGTGTGAGCGCATCGGTATAGAAGCGGTACGTGTTGCGCCCCTGCTTCTTGGCCTGGTGCATGGCGGCATCGGCATGCTGGATCATTTGTTCGGCGCTGTCGCCGTCGTTGGGGTAGATGCTGATGCCGATGCTGGCACCGATGAAGATTTCCTGTCCGCCGGGCAGCACGAACGGTTGCGACAGCAGTTCGAGCAGCGACCTTGCCACGATGGCAGTGTCCTCGGGGCTGTTGATCTGTTCCAGCACCATCAGGAACTCATCGCCGCCCAGCCGGGCCAGCATGTCCTCGCTACGCATGTGCATGGTCAGGCGCTCGGTCAGGTTGACCAGCAACTCGTCGCCGACCAGGTAGCCCATGCTGTCATTGATGTTCTTGAAACGATCCAGGTCGATGTACAGCACGCCAAGCTGGGTGCGGTGCCGCTGTGCATGCGCTAGCGCGTGGGCCAGATGCGACTGCAGCAGCAGGCGATTGGGCAGGTCGGTGAGCGGGTCGAAATGCGCCAGGTGCTCGCGTTCCGCTTCGGACTGCTTGAGCTGGCTCAGGTCGGAAGAGATGCCGACGTAATGTGTCGTTACGTCCTGGTCGTTGCGCACCGCACTGATGGCAAGCCATGTCGGGTAGACTTCGCCGTTCTTGCGCCGGTTCCACACTTCGCCCTGCCAGAATCCGGCTTCCAGGATATTGGCCCACATCTTCCTGTAGAAATCCCTGCCCTGACGGCCCGAGTGCAGGATGCGCGGGTTCTTTCCCAGCAGTTCGGCTTCGGCATAATCCGTGTGCTTCACGAAAGACTGGTTGACGGCCACGATGTTTCCCTGCAGGTCGGTGATGATGATGCCGTTGTGGCTGTTCTGGAACACGGTCGCGGCCTGGCGCAGCGCGTCTTCGTTCCGCTTGCGCTCGGAGATGTCGCGGAAGTTTCCGATCAGACTGAGCTTGCCGTTGATCGTGATGGGCGAGGCGCTGATGTCGGCGTAGAACACGGATCCGTCCTTGCGCTTCACCGACACATTGTGGGTGGAGCGGCTTTCACCGGACAGGCGTCTGGTGAATTGGGCCAGTACATCGGGCAGTTCTTCTGCAACGTGGATATCGTCCACCTTGAGCCCGAGCAATTCCTCTTCGCTATAGCCCAGCATGTGCTGGACAGCGGGGTTGCTCATGATGAACTTCCTGGTGACGGCGTCCGCCAGCAGGATCCCGTCATTCGCGCTGTTGAAGATGTTGCGGAAGCGGTTCTCGCTCTCGCGCAGCGCCTCGTCTGCGCGTTTGCGCTCGGTAATATCGTCGTGCACGACGACGAACTCGCCCGGTGCGGGACTGTAGATCGAGAAGGAGAACCACTTGTCCAGCGCGGCCAGATAGTGTTCCCAGCGTGCAGGCTCGCCGGTCTGTGCGACCTTGCCGAAGACCTGGAGCGAATCCGGATTGGCCTCGGCATATCCGGGAATGATCTCGCTGACCTTCTTGCCGACGACATCCCTCAGGCCGGTAGTTTGCTCGAAGGCTGGGTTGACGGCGATGAACTCGTAATCCACCGGGACGCCGTCGCGGAAGATCATGCGGTAATGGGCAAGGCCGTTCAGCATGTTGTCGAACAGGGAACGGTAAGTCGCCTCGCTCTTGCGCAGTGCCAGTTCCGCCCGTTTGCGCTGGGTGATGTCATCAATCAGTGCAACGATATAGTTGGCCTTGCCGTCGGGCCCTCGCGTGCATTTGACATTGATGGTGGCATTGATGGGACTGCCGTCTTTCCGTATGAAGCGCTTCTCCAGTGTGTAGCCGTCGACCTCGCCGGCCTTCATGCGCTCGAATTGCTCGACGTTGCCATCCAGGTCGTCCGGGTGCGTGATGTCCGCCCAGGTGGTTTGCTGAATTTCGGCCCGGGTGTAACCGAGCATGTCGCACAAACGGTCGTTCGTGTAGAGCCATGCCTTGCTGTCCGGAGAGCTGATGGCCATGCCGATGAAAGGCAGGTCATGGAAGAGCTTGAGTTGCTTGTCCCTGGCTGTCGCCTGGCTGAGCAGCTTGCGCATCAGCAGATAGAGCAGCACCGCGGTGGCGGCAACGAAGAAAAGGCCTTTGAACAGGCTGACCCACAGGATCAGCTCATGGTCCGGGAGGAACAGCGCCAGCAGCCTGTCCGAAGCGAATATCCACAGGGCAGCAAACACCGCGTAGGACAAGGCGATGCTGGCAGGCGTCAGGCGCTTATCCATTGAAAGTCAATTTGGCAGGCATGTCGGAAATGTATTCTGTAAGTCTGGCAGTTGCAACGCCCAATTGATATTTTCCCCACTCGTGAGTGAGGTAATGACGCGCCGGTTCAAAAATGCGCGAATTCCGCGATCACCCAATAGCGCGCGAATTTTCCGACGGCGATGAACAATGCCGCCTTCCACCAGTTGAGGCGCAGCCAGCCCGCGGCGAGGCAGAGCGCGTCGCCGACCAAGGGTACCCAGGCCAGCATCAGCGCAGGCGTGCCGAATTTGCGCACTTTCTCGACATGCTTTAGCTGTTGCGTCTGCGGCAGCATCCAGCCCATGCCGAAGGTGACCATGCCGCCCAGCGTGTTGCCGAGCGTGCCCAGCAGCAGCGCAGGCCAGAACAATTCAGGATGCAGTTTCAGTACGCCGAACAGCACGGCTTCGGAACCGCCCGGCAACAGTGTCGCCGCGAGGAAGCTGCTGATGAACAGTCCCCACAGGCTGAGGTCGCTGGTGACGATGGAGTTCAGAGTGTCCAAATGGCTAGTCCAGGGTGCAGTGGAAAGTCTTCAATCCGAAGCCCGGTACGGCGGCGACGAATTAGAAGGGCCGTCAATTATATTCGCGCATGTGTTCAGTCAATACATGCGGTGCCGGAACAGCCAGCCGGCGATGCCGAACGCGGTCACGCCGATCAGCGCCATCGGCCAGAACTGCGGGATCAGCAGATTGAACGGCACGCCCTCGAGGAACACACCGCGCAACACCAGCAGGAAATAGCGCATCGGGTTGAACAGCGTGATGTCCTGCACCAGCTCCGGCATGTTGCGTATCGGCGTGGCGAAGCCGGACAGGATGATGGCCGGCACCATGAAGATGAACGCCCCCAGCAATCCCTGCTGCTGCGTGGTCGCGAACGACGAGATCATCAGCCCCACGCCGACGCCTGACAGCAGGAACAGCGCGATCCCCGTATACAGCGTCAGCAGGCTTCCCAGCAGCGGCACCTTGAACCAGAACACCGCCGCCAGCATGATCACGCTGGCCTCCGCCATGCCGATCAGGAAGCCCGGCAGGGTCTTGCCGATCAGGATCTCCACCGGCCGCAATGGCGTGACCAGTAACTGGTCGAACGTGCCCTGTTCGCGTTCGCGCGCGACCGACAGCGCGGTGACCAGCATGGTGAGCAACAAGGTCAGGATGCCGACGATGCCGGGCAGGAAGAACCAGCGGCTTTCCAGGTTGGGGTTGAACCACGCACGCATCTCGATGTGCGCGGGCGGCGCGGCACCGCCATGGCTCTGCGCCCAGGCCGTATTGAAACGGTCGACGATCACGCTGGCGTCGTTGATCGCGAGCATGGCAGTATTGGAGTTGCGCCCGTCGACGATCACCTGCAGCGGCGCCGGCCGTCCAGCCGCCAGCTCGGCGCTGAAATTGGGCCCGGCATGGATCACCATCAGCACCTGCTTGCCGTCAACGAGCGGCGCGATCTCGCTCTCGTGGGTGATCTCCGCCACCGGCGTGAAGCTCGTCGCGCCGTCGAAGTCGGCGAACAGTTCGCGCGCAGCGGAGCCGCGATCTTCGTTGTACACCGCGAACGGCACGTTCTTCAGGTCGAAGGTGGCCGCGTAGCCGAACACCATCAGCTGGATCAGCGGTGGGCCGATGAGCACTAAACGCGTGCGCTTGTCTTTCAGCAGCGTCAGGAATTCCTTCAATACCAGTGCAAATATGCGTCCGAACATGTCGTCACTCCAGTCTCTTGTGCGCATTGCGCCAGGTCAGGCCGAGGAACACCGCGGCCAGGACCGCAAGCGCCAGCGCGTTCGGCAGGATCACGCCCCACACGTTGCCCGCCAGGAACACCGTCTGCAGGATGGCGACGTAGTAGCGCGCGGCGACGATATGGGTGATGACCTGGACCACAGTGGGCATGCTGCCGATATCGAAGATGAAACCGGAAAGCAGGAAGGCGGGCAGGAAGGTGGCGATCAGTGCGATCAGCCCGGCGACGAACTGGCTGCGCGCCACGGTGGAGATCAGCAGTCCCATGCTGAGTGCGGTGACGAGGAACAGTGCGGACGCAGCGAACAACACCCAGAGTGATCCGCGCAGCGGCACCTCGAACAGGAACAGCGACATGCCGACGGCCAGCACCAGGCCGCCCATGCCGAGGATGAAATACGGCAGCAGCTTGCCGATGATCACCTCGCGCATCGACAGCGGTGTGACCAGCAGCGCCTCCATCGTGCCGCGCTCCCATTCGCGCGACATCACCATCGCGGTCAGCAAGGCACCGATCAGCGTCATAATGACCGCGACCAGCCCCGGCACGAGGAAGTTGCGGCTGCGCAATTCGCTGTTGAACCACACGCGTTGCTGCATCTGCACCGGTACCTGCAGAACCTCGCCACGTTTCTGTGCCGCATGCGCCAGCCAGCTGCCCCACGCGCCCTGCACATAGCCGGAGATGATGCGCCCGGTGTTCGCGTCCACACCGTTGACGATCAGCTGGATAGTCGCGCCGTCGCTCCGGCGCAGCGTCCTGGCGAAGTCCCGGCGCAGCACCACGATGGCGTTGACGCGCCCGGCCATCATGGCCTGTTCCGCCTCGCGCGTGCTGGCATAGTATGAAGTCACGAAATATTTCGACTGATCGAACTCGGCGGTGAAGTCAGCGGTATCCGCATTCGGCTGTTCCACCACCAGCGCCAGCGGGATGTGCTCGGAATCCAGCGACACGCCGTAGCCGAACAGCAGCAGAAGGAAGATTGGCATCAGGAAGGCAATTGCAATACTGCTCGGGTCGCGCACGATCTGCAGGAATTCCTTGCGGATCAGCCCGCGCAGCCGCATGCGGGAGGAACCGGGGCGCATGTCGCTGTTCATGCCGCCACCCCCTGTTGTTCATGCGCCAGGATCAGTCCGACGAAAGCGTCTTCCATGGTGGGCTCGGGCTGTGCTGCGGTACGCGCCTGTGCCTTGATGCTACCCGGCGTCCCCATGGTCAGGATCTCGCCCGCCGCCATGATGGCGAGCCGGTCGCAATATTCCGCTTCTTCCATGAAATGCGTGGTGACCATCACGGTCACACCCTGTCCGGCCAGCGCGTTGATGCGCGACCAGAATTCGCGCCGCGCCAGCGGATCGACGCCGGATGTCGGCTCGTCGAGGAACAGAATCTCCGGCTCGTGCATCAGCGCGCAGGCGAGCGCCAGGCGCTGCTTGTAACCGAGCGAGAGGTCGCCGCTGGTGAGTTCCGCCATCGATGCCAGTTCGAATTCCTGCAGCGCCCAGTCCATGCGCTGCCTGCGGCGCGCGCCGGACAGGTCGTATGCGCTGCTGAAGAAACGCAGGTTCTCGGCCACGCTGAGATTTTCATAGAGCGAGAATTTCTGCGACATATAGCCGATGCGCGCACGCGCGGCCGCTGCCGCATGGCGCAGGTCGGCACCCGCGATGCGCAGCGTGCCGCCGCTCGGCGGCAGCAGGCCGCACAACATGCGGAAGGTCGTGGACTTTCCCGCGCCGTTCGCGCCGAGCAGCCCGAACACCTCGCCCCGGCTGACCGTGAAACTGATGTTGTTCACTGCATAGAAACTGCCGAAGCGGCGCTGCAGGTTGTGTACTTCGATCACCGGCCTAGCGGACTGGTCCTGTCCCCTCTCACCCGCGGGGAGCGGGTTAGGGAGAGGGGGAACATTGGGTCTCTGTTGCACTTGATTCGTATCAACCCTCTCCCTAACCACAGCCGCAAGGGGTACGCCGGCGGGTACCCCGCCGCTTTGTGGCGACCCTTCCGCAGTCGCCCTGCCAAGGGGAGGGGATGTGGTGGTTGTCATCTGTGCGGATGAAACCTCATCGCCACGAGTCTTCGCCTTGATCAGCGCGACGAAACTGTCCTCGAAACGCGGCGCCACCGCTGCCGCCTCGATGCCAACCGCGGCAGGGCATAGCGCGGCGAAGTCGACAGGCGCATCGCTTTCCATCACCACGCGCACGTGGTCGCCCTGGATCAGCGCGTCCATCACGCCCGGCGCCTGCGCGATGCGGTTCTGCAGCACGCGCTTGTCCATGCCGGCCACCGTGACGCGGTAGGTGTGGCCGCGCATGGTTTCGCGCAGCACGGCGGGCGCGCCCCGGTCGAGCAGCCGACCCTCGTGCAGCAATACCACATCGTCGCAGCGTTCCGCCTCGTCGAGGTATGCGGTGGTGAGCAGCACGCTGGTGCCCTGCTCGCGCACCAGGCGATAGACGATGTCCCACAGTTCACGGCGCGACAGCGGGTCCACCCCGACTGTGGGTTCGTCGAGCAGCAGCAGCGCCGGTTGTCGCACCAGCGCGCAGGCGAGGCCGAGTTTCTGCTTCATGCCGCCGGAAAGCTGGCCGGCCAGCCGTCTGGCAAATGGCTTAAGCCCGGCCATGTGCATGAGTTCGCGGTAGCGTTCTGCGCGCGCCGCTTCCGGCACGCCCTGCAGGTCGGCGTAGAGGTCGAGGTTTTCCTGCACGGTAAGGTCTTCGTAAAGGCCGAAGCGCTGCGGCATATAGCCGATGGTGCCCTGTACGGCGAGCGACTCCGTGGCGGCATCCATGCCGAGCACGCTGATGGCGCCGCTATCCGGCACCAGCAATCCGGCGGCGAGACGCATCAGCGTGGTCTTGCCGGCCGCGTCGGGGCCGACCAGCCCAGTGACCACGCCGTAGCGCACGCTGAAGCTGACGTCATGCAGCGCCTGTATCCTGCGTTTGCCGATGAGGAAGGATTTGGAGAGTTGGCTTACAACCAGCGCGACCCCGTTGTCCCGGCTCGCGGGAGCGGGTGGCGCTGTCACTTGATTGACCGCGTTCACGCCGACCTCACGGATTCGGGCAATGCTCGTTGTCGGTGGCGGCGGGTTGGCCTAGCGCGATCGTTACCGTGGCCGGCATGCCGAGGCGCAATTCGCCTTGCGGATTGCAAACGAAGATGCGCGCCTGATAGACCAGGCTGCTGCGTACCTCGGTGGTCTCGACCGATTTCGGCGTGAATTCCGCGGTAGGCGAGATATAGCCCAGCCAGGCGCTGTAGCGCTTGTCCGGGTAGCTGTCGGTCGCCACTTGGGCGCGCATACCCGGCCTGATCTTGCCGAGATCGCTTTCCTTCAGATAGACGCGTACCCAGAGCGGGTCAGTCATTGCAAGCGTGTAGACCGGGAGTTGCGGTGTAGCCATATCGCCCGGTTCGAGGATGCGTTCCTGGATCACGCCGTTGTCCGGCGAGTAAAGTGAGGCATCGACCAGTGCCTTGCGCGCCAGTTCCAACCCGGCTTGGGCGGCGTGGAGCCCAGCCTGCGCCGCATCGGATGCGGTTCGGGCATCGTCCGCCTGCTGCTGCGCCACGAAGTGTCTGTCGACCAGCATTTGGGTCCGCCGGTAAGTGTTCGCCGCATTGATTGCAGCGACGCGCGCGGCCTCCCTGTCGGCCTCGGCTTTGCGGACTTTCTGCCGCAGCGTTTCTGTATCCAGCGTCGCCAGCAGCTGGCCCTTTTTGACTGGGTCTCCTTCCTTCACCAGCATCTTCGCGATGCGCTCCGAACCGTTGAAGGCAAGCTGGACCTGCCTGATGTCGACGTTGCCATACAGCGTCAGCGTGTCGCCGTTTGCGGAGCGGTGGCTACCAAAATATGCGGCGCCGGATGCACCGAGCACGATCGCAGCGACAAGGAGAAGGAGGATTTTCTTTTTCATGGTCTTGGTCCTATGGCCTCTGGCGAGTCCGAAAGTCGCGGCAGTGCATTGAGCAGCAGTATATTCAAGATCGCGCCCGTTTCACCGGCTTTGGGGTGAGTACGCGAATCAGGGTGGCAACCCCTTCGCGCACTTCATTGGCCGATTCCTTGTTCAGCCGGGCCAGATGCATGACGGCCAGACCGATGATGGTGGCATGGAACAACCGCGCCGCCTCATCGTCAGCAGCGACGCCCGCTTCTTCGAGCAGATGTTGCATGGCAGCACGCACATGCCGGATCAGCTTGCGCAGCAGTTTACGGATATCGGGATCGCCGTCGGCGGCGACGATCAGGCCGATAAACACGCGTGGCGGAAAGCCTTCGATCATGATCTTCGATACGGCATCCGCCAGTGTCTTGCCCTGCGGCTTCGCCTGCAACTGCACGGCCACATTGTCCATTGCGCTGAAGATCGTGAACTCGGCGATCGCCAGTAAAAGATTGGCGCGAGTCGGGAAGTAGTAGGTCAGGTGGCTTTGCTTGATATTGGCCGCTTGCGCGATCTGCGGCTGCGTCAGCGCCGTCACACCCTTTTCGCGTAACAGGGTTGAACCTGCGCTCAGAATTTCTTCCTTGATGCCCATTTCGCCACCTGCGAGTCAACCGGTTTGGTAAGGCTACCAATTTCGAGGTCCGACAGCAAATGCCGGATAGGTCGGGCAGCAGGGTTCGACAGTCAGTTGGACTCTTGTGACAGGCAGGAATCGGCTGCCGGCAACGGTCCTTCGCGTGGCCGAAGCACGCAACACTCGCGATTGGCGAAGAACGTCTTTGTCACATCCTTCATGCCCATGACAACTCATTCGGGCTATAAGGATCAGAACATTATCAACCCCTTTGGGCTACTTCTTCAGGTTACGGTCATTTTTTTGTCATTCTGTGTAGGATAAACATGGGATATCGATGTGTTACCAGAAAGCCCGCATCCTGCTAATAATGGTTCCTGCATACCTCTTTGTTCGCAGTCAAATGCAATTGATTTGGCTCGCATGCGGAGCTTTGAAAGAACCTCACAGGGAGATAATAAATGGATATTGATGTCACCACTGTTCCAAATATCCTGGCTATGCCAGTTATGCTCTACTGTTTATATTTGATTCTATCGCTCAAGTTTCGCATCCCGGGCGACATGGCAGGTAAGTCGATTCTGAATCAACCGCGGAAATTGAAAGTATGATCCCCTTGTTCTCTGAACAATGGATGGCCGACCTGAAGAATGAATGGAACTCGGCGCCCCAGGTCTTCGAGCCCTTGCGGAAGGCATCGTTTTCTTCCCGTGTCGGTTACGGTTTCATTGGGGAACCCCAGCCGCGGGGCGTACTCGTCATCGAACACGGAATGGCGACTTCGACGCTTTCCGGAATCAGCAGCAGCGAAGTCGATTGGGATTTGCGCGCAACGGAAGACAACTGGAAGAGCTGGATCGAAAACGGATTCTCCCTTTACAACCTGGGCATTGCATTCGCCACCCATCAGTTGCAGTTCCAAAAAGGCGATTACGCCCAGATGCTGAAGAACCCGCTGCTGAGCCGGCCCTTCGTCAGGCACTTTGAACTGTTCGAGAACATTCAGACCTATCAGACCAACTCGGGACTCCTTTACCGGCTAGGGCTAAAAAAGAAGAAGGGAGTCATCGAATCGGACAATTCCGGACAGCGCTCCGGGTTGGACCTGTTTGAAGCGATTCAGGCTCATATTACATGGAAGGCGCGTTTCCAGAATGCGATCAATGGCGAATCGAAGGAGGTTTTCAGTCCCGAGGAAGTCTGTGTTGATACGGGATGCGAACTGGGAAAATGGATCCATAGCCCATTTTCCAACATCTTCCACGACCAACCCCATTTTGAAAACCTCAAGAATACCCACGCCGAGTTTCACAAAATCGCCGGGGACATCGTAATCAAGATTCAAAGCAATTCGGGGGAAAGTCTGGATCAGTCGATAGACGAGTTCAATCGCATTTCTCGCGTCTTGATTCGGGATCTGCATCAGCTAGCCAAGTTCATGTAGGCTGATTCGTCCACCGAAATCACGGCCCAGACGGAGGGCCGGTTCGAATTGCTTTCGACAAGCTAGCCCACATGCGGATTTGTCTCGACAACGGTGCTTCAGAAATGACCGCTTTCGGGCGACGCATTCTCGTGGGCCTATGACGGTTTCAGGTTAGGAACGGACCGTTCGCATTTGCGTACCCCTCGAACTGGCTCCCGTTAAAAATGCCCTGCCAGTTCCCCGACAGGGCATTTGTTGAATATCGGTGAGCAGATGTTGGATGTCGCGAGGATTGGCCTTCAAGCGTTACTGCCCGCGTACTGCCGAGAAAACTTTCTTCGCCAGATCGCCGACGGCTTGCACAGGATGGGCGCGAATTTCTTTTTCCTGTTCGGCCATCATGTAGAAGAGGCCGTCCAACGCCTTGCGTGTGATGTAGTCCTCGAGATCGGCATCGCTTGCGTCTATCAGGCCCAGCTTTACACCTTTTCCGGCAAAGCGCTCATAGGCCTGTGCAAGACTGACTTTCTGCATGGACTGTGAAACGACGGGTTTGAATTTTTCCCCCAGGGCGGTTTCCGTATTGCGGCGGAAGTATTGCGTGGCCGCATCGTCTTTTCCGAGCAGGATATTTTTTGCGTCAGTCACTGTCATGTTTTTCACCGCAGTGAGCAGCAACGCTTTTGCTTCCGGCACGGCGGCTTCGGCCGCGCGATTCATGGACGTCACAAGTTCATCCGAATACTTTCCCAAGCCAAGCCTGCGCATGGTGCTGTCTGCCTTTTGCAGATTATCCGGCAGGGGGATGCGCACCTTGTCGTTGCCCAGATAACCGTTCTCCCGGGCGAGGTTGCTTACCGCCGTTTCTGCGCCTTGTGAGAGTGCCTGCCGCAGACTTTCGATCTGTTCGCGTTCGGTGAATTGCGCGAGTCCAGATGCCTGTGAGGAGTTGCCGTTCGATGCGGTCTGTTGGCTCAGGTCGTTGATTTTTGCTTTAAGATCGTTCAGGTCGAACGCGCCGGCGGGCGCGCTCAACAGGAACAGGACCAGCGACAAAACCAACCTCATTTTTTCTTCGTGTTGGGAAGGTCGGTGATGGTGCCTTCCGCCATCTCTGCCGCGAAGCACAGGGTTTCGGACAACGTCGGGTGCGGGTGGATGGTGAGGCCGATGTCTTCCATGTCTGCGCCCATTTCCAGCGCCAACACGCCTTCGGCGATCAGCTCGCCGGCATTCACGCCGACGATGCCCATGCCGAGAATGCGGCGCGATGCCGGATCCAGCAGCACTTTGGTTATCCCCTCTGGGCGGCCCACGGAGCCTGCACGGCCCGAGGCCATCCACGGGAAAGATGCTTTTTCGTAGGTGACGCCTTTGGCCTGTGCCTGCGTTTCGGTCAGTCCCATCCACGCCACTTCGGGGTCGGTGTAGGCCACGGAAGGAATCGTCAGCGGTTCGAAGAAGGCTTTATGGCCGGCGATGTTCTCCGCCGCGACTTTGCCTTCGTGCACCGCCTTGTGCGCCAGCATCGGGTCGCCGACGATGTCGCCGATGGCGAAGATGTGCGGCACGTTGGTGCGCATCTGCTTGTCCACCGGGATGAAGCCGCGCTCGTTCACGGTCAGGCCCGCCGCTTCGGCGTTGATCTCACGCCCGTTCGGACGGCGGCCCACGGCCATCAGCACCTTGTCGTACACCTGCGCTTCGGCGGGCGCCTGTTCGCCTTCGAATGTGACCTTCAGGCCGGCCTTGGTCGCCTCGATCTTGGTGACCTTGGTCTTCAGCATGATGGATTCGTAACGTTTGGCGATGCGGGTGTGCAGCGGCTTGACCAAGTCCTTGTCCGCGCCGGGCATCAACTGGTCCATCAACTCGACCACCGTGATCTTTGAACCGAGTGCGTCATACACGGTCGCCATTTCCAGGCCGATGATGCCGCCGCCGATGACCAGCATGCGTTTCGGTATATCCTTCAGCGCCAAGGCGCCGGTGGAGTCGATCATGCGCGGATCGTCGTAGGGGAAGCCGGGGATGCGCGCCACGCTCGAACCGGCGGCGACGATGGCATTGTCGAAAGTGACTGTCTTCACGCCCTCGGCGGTTTGCACCGACAGGCTGTTGGGTGAGGCGAATTTTGCGGTGCCGTTCAGTACCTGCACCTTGCGTTGCTTGGCCAATCCGGCCAGGCCGCCAGTGGATTTGGAGATCACACTTTCCTTCCAGGCGCGGATGCCGTCGATATCGATCTTGGGCTTGCCGAAAGTCACGCCGTGATGGCCGACTTCTTCCGCTTCCGTGATGACCTTGGCTACATGCAGCAGCGCCTTGGACGGGATGCAACCGACGTTGAGGCACACGCCACCGAGCGCCGATTCCTTTTCGATCAGCAGCACCTGCTTGCCGAGGTCGGCGGCACGGAATGCCGCGGTGTAGCCGCCGGGGCCGGCGCCGAGAACGACGACTTCGGCATGAAGATCCGAGGAGCCGGGAGACGGGATACGGGATACAGGGGCAGGGACTGCGGGAGCGGCTGCGGCAGCGGCAGCGGCTTTCACCGTATCCTGTATCCCGTGTCCTGTATCCTGAGTCTCAAGTGTCAGAATCACCGAGCCCTCGCTGACCTTGTCGCCCACCTTGATCTTGATCTGTTTCACCACGCCGGCAGTCGGGGACGGCACATCGACCGTCGCCTTGTCGGTCTCCAGCGAAACGAGCGCTTGCTCCTTTGCAACCTGCTCACCCGCTTTTACCGAGATTTCGATGACGGCGACATTCTTGAAGTTGCCGATGTCCGGGACTTTGATTTCGATGGTTTGGCTCATAGTGTTCTCTCTTCTTATTAGACTCTGATTTGCCCGTTGCCGAGCACAATGTACTTCTGCGAAGTCAATCCTTCCAATCCTACCGGCCCGCGCGCATGGATCTTGTCGGTGGAAATCCCGATTTCAGCGCCCAGGCCATACTCGAAACCGTCGGCAAAGCGTGTAGAGGCATTGACCATGACGCTGCTGGAATCCACTTCGCGCAGGAAGCGCATCGCCTTGGTGTAGTTCTCCGTCACGATGCTGTCGGTATGCTGCGAACCGTAGGTGTCGATATGCGCGATCGCCGCATCCAGGTCGGCGACCACGCGGATGCTGAGGATGGGCGCGAGATATTCCGTGTGCCAATCCTCTTCGGTTGCGGCTTTCATCTGCGGAACGAGCTTGCGCGACGCATCGTCGCCGCGCAGTTCCACACCCTTGTCCAGGTAGATCTTGCACAGCTCCGGCAGTACCTTCGCCGCGACGTTCGCATTCACCAGCAGTGTCTCCATCGCATTGCACACGCCGTAGCGGTGGGTCTTGGCGTTGTCGGCGATGCGGATGGCCTTGGCGATGTCGGCATCGTCGTCGATGTAGACATGGCAAACCCCATGCAGGTGTTTGATCACCGGGATGCGCGCTTCTTTCGAGATGCGCTCGATCAATTCCTTGCCGCCGCGCGGCACGATCACATCCACATAGGCGGTCATGGTGATGAGTTCGCCCACGGCGGCGCGGTCGGTCGTATTGACGACTTGCACCGCGGTCTCCGGCAAGCCGGCGGCTTTCAGGCCGGCCCGGACGCAGGCTGCGATGGCCTGGTTGGAATGGAGCGCCTCCGAACCGCCGCGCAGGATGCAGGCATTGCCGGACTTCAGGCACAGCCCTGCGGCGTCTGCCGTCACGTTGGGGCGCGATTCGTAGATGATGCCGATGACGCCGAGCGGGACGCGCATCTTGCCGACCTGGATGCCCGAGGGACGATACTTCATGTCGCTGATCTCGCCGATGGGATCGGCCAGCTGTGCGATCTGCCGCAGGCCTTCGGCCATGCCACTGATGGTTTTTTCGGCGAGGGTGAGTCGGTCTACCGAAGCCGCATCCAGGCCGTTGGCTTTGGCCGCGGCGACATCTTTGCCGTTTTCGGTGATGAGTGTTGCGCTGCTGTGCAGAATGGCATCCGCGATGGCGAGTAGCGCACTGTTCTTTGCGTTGGTATCTGCCTGAGCCATCAGGCGCGATGCGGCGCGCGCCTGTTTTCCGATGGACTGCATGTATTGCCTGACGTCTTCCATGATGCTTCCAAATGTTGCACTGTGCCCTGCATTTTAGCATTCCGCTTGCGATAGAATGCAGACTCTATAAAAAGAGAACCACAGCATGTCCGACATCCTCAACAAGATTCTCGCGGTCAAGAACCAGGAAGTGGCCGTTGCCTTGTCTGCCAAACCGCTGCCTGCAATGCGCGCGGAAGCGGAACAGGCCGCTCCGGCGCGGGACTTCTCCGGCGCCATTCGCGGCAAGATCGCCGCCGGCCGACCGGCGATCATCGCCGAGATCAAGAAAGCCAGCCCCAGCAAAGGGGTTATTCGGGCCGATTTTCGTCCGGCCGAGATCGCTGCCAGTTATGAGCGGCATGGTGCAGCCTGTTTGTCGGTGCTCACCGATGAGCAATTCTTCCAGGGCAGTGCGGAGTACCTGAAACAGGCGCGCGCGGCTTGCAACCTGCCGGTGTTGCGCAAGGATTTCATCGTGAGCGAATACCAAGTATACCAGTCCCGCGCGATGGGGGCGGACGCCATCCTGCTGATCGCCTCGGCATTGACGCTGAACCAGATGAAGTCGCTCGAGAAGCTCGCGCACAAGCTGGGCATGGACGTGCTGGTGGAGGTGCACGACGGCAAGGAACTGGAAGTCGCCCTGCAGCTTTCGACACCGCTGATCGGGATCAACAACCGCAACCTGCGCACCTTCGAGGTCAGCCTGCAAACGACGCTGGACCTGCTGTCGCGCATTGCGGCATCCGAAAAGGGACAGGACTGCATCGTAGTCACCGAGAGCGGCATCTTCACGGCAGACGACGTCAGGCTGATGCGCGATCACCAGGTCAATACCTTCCTGGTCGGCGAGGCGTTCATGCGCGCGCCCGAGCCGGGAGTGGAATTGGCCAGGGTTTTCGGGAACGCATGACTGCGGCCGACCTTATTTAAAATCATAAAGGTGACACCTTGAGCGCTATCCATCCCTCCGAGATTTCATTCATCACCCGGCACGCGCCGTTCGACCACATGGAACTCCCTCATGTCCTGTGGATGTTGCAGCGCATGCGGCTGGGCTACTACCCCGAAGGCGAGGTGATCGTTTCGCCGGAGCAGGGGCCGGTGGACCGGTTCCTGGTCATCAAGCAGGGCATGGTGCACGGCGAGCAGAGCGTCGCGCACGCGTCCGAGGCGGATACCTGGCTGGAACTGGCCGAAGGAGAGTGCTTCCCGCTGGGAGCGTTGCTGGCCAACCGTCGCGTCGCGAGCGTCTACCGGGCCGGCAACGATGTGTTCTGCTACGAATTGTCGGCGGCCGACTTTCGCGAGCTGATCGGCCTGAGTGCCGCGTTCCGCGATTTTTGCACGCGGCGCATCGCCAATCTGCTGGAGCACTCCAAGCAGGTCATCCAGGCCCAGTACAGCAACTCGAGTGTCGAGCAGCAGTCGCTGGCCAGTCCGTTGTCGTCGATCATCCGGCGCACGCCGATCACCTGCCCGCCGGATATGACGGTACGGCAGGTGCTGAAGACCATGCATGAACAGCAAGTCGGGTCCATGATCGCCGTGGATGCGAGCGGACGTCCTCTGGGCATCCTGACCTTGCCTGATGTGCTGGAACGCATCGCATTGCCGCAGATCGATCTCGATCAGCCGGTGATCAATGTGATGTCGACGATTCTCGAAACGATGACGCCGCAGGCGCTGGCCCATGAGGCTGCCTTGACCATGGCGAAGCACGGTTTCCGCCATGTGCTTGTGGTCGAGAACGAGATACTGGTCGGGCTGGTGTCGGAAAAGGATCTGTTCGCCTTGCAGCGGGTCGGTCTGCGCCAGATCGGTTCGACCATACGCAATGCCGACACGATCGAAGTGTTGCAGCAGGGCGCGATGGATATTCGCAACATGGCGCGCAACATGATGGCGCAAGGCGTTGCGGCCGAGCAGCTGACCCAGTTCATCTCCACCTTCAACGACCTGCTCACGGTTCGGGTCGTCGAGCTCGAATTCATGGCCAGCGGCCTTGTGGGCACGCCGTTGCTCAACGGGGTGTGCTGGATGGCGTTGGGCTCGGAAGGCCGATTCGAGCAGACGTTGAATACCGACCAGGACAACGCGATCATTTTCGACACGCCGCAAGGCATGACCGCGGACCAGGTGCGCGAGAAACTGTTGCCGATCGCAAGGCGCATCAACGAAAAGCTCGCAATGTGCGGATTCCCGCTCTGCAGGGGCGAGATCATGGCCAGCAATCCCCAGTGGTGCCTGTCGCTGGAAGAGTGGAAACAGGCCTTCTCCGGCTGGATCAGGGGCGGCACGCCGGAATCCTTGCTGTATGCAACCATCTTCTTCGATTTTCGCGCGCTATATGGGGCGCAGCATCTGGCCGAAGACTTGCGCCTGTGGCTGGCACGGGTCGCCAGCGACAACAGCCGCTTCCTGTACATGATGGCCGAGAATGCACTGCGCAATCGCCCGCCCCTGGGCGTGATACGGGATTTTGTCCTGAACGACTCGGACCGGATCGACCTCAAGCTCAACGGCATCACGCCGTTCGTGGATGCGGCCCGCATCTTCAGCCTGGCCACCGGGGTGACGCACACGAATACCATCCAGCGCTTGCGCCTGAGTGCGGCAAAGATGAACCTGCCGACGTCCGAAATCGAGGCATGGATCGATGCGCTGCTGTTCATACAGGTGCTGCGCCTGCGCCATCACGATGAGTCGAGCGCCAAGGGCCTGAGCGAAGACGCACTGGATAACCTGATCGATCCGGCGTCACTGAACGAACTGGATCGCCGCATCCTCAAGGAGGCTTTCCGCCAAGCGCGCAAGGCGCAGGCCAAATTGAGGCTGGATTACCAGCTTTGAAAAAATTGCTGCAACGCTGGTTCGCTTCCCCGCCACAGCTGACCCCGCAGCAAAGGACACGTCTGGATGCATGGCGGGCACTGCCCGCAGGCGACACGAACAGCACTTTTGACCATACGCGCTATGTGGTGGTCGATGTCGAGACGACCGGGCTGAACCTGCTGACCGACACGCTGATCTCGATCGGCGCGGTGGCGGTAGTCAACGGACGCATTGTGCTGGAAGACAGTTTCTCCGTCGTGTTGCAGCAGCAGGAAAGCAGCGGCAAGGAAAACATACTGGTGCATGGCATCACCAGCACGGCGCAGCGCGAAGGCGAAGATCCGGTGGGGGCCCTGCTGGCGTTCCTGGAGTATCTGGGCAAATCCGGGCTGGTCGCCTTTCACGTCGCTTTCGACGAGACCATGATCCGGCGCGCCATGCGCCAGTACCTGGGATTGTCGTTCAAGCATGCGTGGCTGGATCTGGCCTATGTGATGCCCGCCCTGAACCGCACACTGATGGGCTCCCATCGTGTGCTGGACGACTGGATCGGGCGTTTCAACATACGCATCGAGGCCAGGCACAACGCACTGGCGGATGCGCTGGCAACCGCGCAACTGTTTCAGATCGCCATCGCGCAAGCACACAAGAAAAACATTAATGACTTCGAGGGTTTGTATGACCTTGAGAAGACACATCACTGGCTGCGCGATGTAAGCTAACCGTAAGATTCCTGACGTAACCTTCTGCTCGGTAGTAAGAATGGTCGGGAGACCAATGCTTGGAATGACTGTTTTGCGGCGGCGCCAATGCGGGACAGGCCGCTTCAGACCGGTCACACGGTATCCAACTGTAAAGCACAACTTTTTGCACCGTGTGACTTTTCAAGAAAATGATGAGTCGTCACCTGTTGTTGAGCATTTTTCACTTTTGTAAATAAATAACTAAGGGAGGAAGTCATGTCGTTATTGATTGCAAGCAAGATACAAAGCAATCCGAAATACCTTGAATTGGTCGGTCGGCGCGATACGCTTTCCTGGACGCTGTCGGCGATCGTTTGCGTGATGTATTTCGGTTTCATCCTGTTGATTGCGTTTGCCCCGGATGTCCTTACACAGCCCATCGCGGCGGACAGCGTGATCCCGGTAGGCATGCTCGCAGGGGTTGGCGTGATCCTGGCATCCTGCGTGCTGACAGGCGTTTATGTCTACAAGGCGAACACAGACTTCGATCCCATCGTCAACGAAATCGTTCGCGAGGCCTCCAAATGAAAATATTCAAATCCGCTTGCTTCGCATTATTGGGTCTAGTCTCGCTGCTTGCCACTAATCTGGCTTTCGCCGCAGATGCCGCCATGTCAGCCGCAGCTCCTGCGTCTGCGGCAGTAACTGCCTCTGCTGTTGCGCCGGCTTCTGCCGTCGCACCTGTAGCCGCTGCAGCCGCCGTTGCACCGGCGGAAGTGCCGCTTAACTGGCATGCCATCATCATGTTCGTGCTGTTTGTTGCAGTCACGCTGGTCATCACGTACTGGGCTGCGACCCGGACCAAGACGGCAAGCGACTTCTACGCAGCCGGACGCGGCATCACCGGCTTTCAGAACGGCATGGCCATCGCCGGCGACTACATGTCGGCGGCCTCGTTCCTGGGTATCGCCGCTCTGGTGTACTTCAACGGTTTCTACGGTCTGCTGTTCTCGGTGGGCTGGCTCGTTGGCTGGCCGATCATCCTGTTCCTGATCGCAGAACGTTTGCGTAACCTCGGCAAGTTCACCTACGCCGACGTCGTTTCGTTCCGCCTCAAGCAGGGTCCGGTCCGCACCATGGCCGCGATCAGCTCCCTGATCGTCGTCATCTGGTATCTGATCGGACAAGCCGTTGGCGCAGGCCAGTTGCTGCACACACTGGTGCCGCAGATCTCCTACCGCGAATCGATCGTTGTCGTCGGCGTGCTGATCATCACCTACGTGACCTTTGGCGGCATGAAAGCCACGACCTGGGTGCAGATCATCAAGGCCGGCCTGTTGCTGGGCGGCGCGACCATGATGGCTTTCGGTGTGATGGCCCACGAAGGCTTCAGCTTTGCGAAGCTGTTCAACGATGCTGTCGCCGCTCACCCAAAACATCTGGACATCATGAAATCCGTGGTGCCGATCGGGGCGAAGGCCAATCCGATCGAGTCCATTTCACTGGGTTTGACGCTGATGTTCGGTACAGCAGGATTGCCGCACATCCTGATGCGCTTCTTCACCGTGACTGACTCCAAGGCCGCACGCAAATCGGTGTTGTATGGAACATGCTTCATCGGCTTCTTCTACATCCTGACCTTCATCATCGGTTTCGGTGCGATCGTCCTCGTGGCCAACAATCCCGAGTATGTGGCCGACCTCAGCAAGAGCGTGCTCAACCTGAAGGGTGGCGGCAGCATGCCGGCGGTCTACCTGTCTCACGCTCTGGGCGGCGACTTCTTCCTCGGTTTCATCGCCGCGGTCGCATTTGCCACGATCCTGGCCGTGGTTTCCGGCCTGACACTGGCAGGTGCTTCGGCGCTGTCGCATGACATCTATGCGAACGTGATCATGAAGGGTACAGCGACCGAGAAACAGGAAGTGTGGGTGTCGAAGATGATGGTGATCGGATTGGGCGTGCTCGCCGTGATCCTGGGCATCGCCTTCGAGAAGCAGAACGTGGCCTACATTGTGGCGTTGACCTTCTCTATCGCGGCCTGTACCAACTTCCCGATCCTGGTCATGTCCATCTTCTGGCGTGGACTGACCACACGGGGTGCGGTGCTCGGTGGCTATACGGGCGTCTTCGGTTCCATCGGCCTGCTGATCATCGGCCCGACCGTATGGACCAAGGTGCTCGCCATGGGTCCTGCGATATTCCCGTACGACTTCCCGACCTTCGTGGTCCTGCCGGCAGTCCTTATCGTTGCCTATATTGCGTCGATAACCGACAGCAGCGAAAGCGGCAAGAAAGAACGGGCTGCATTTGATGCGCAGATGATTCGTGCCGAAACCGGCCTGGGCGCAGAAGTGGGTGCTTCTCACTAAGAGGTAACCAGCTTCCAGTCAGCAAGGCCGCCGGGGATTCCCCGGCGGCCTTTTTCTTTGGAGCCGGAATATGCCGGAGTTTACTGCTCGGTTCCGGCAACACCGTGCTGCATCGCGATCAGGGCGGCTTCGGTGCGCGAGCGCACATGCAGTTTTTGCAGGATGCTGGTCATGTAATGCTTGACAGTTTTTTCTGCCAGGAAGGTGCGCTCGCCAATCTCGCGATTGGTGAGCCCCTGGCTCAGGAGCTGGAGGATGGTCGTCTCGCGCGGTGTCAGTTCGGAGAACGAGTCGATGGGGTGGGGATTGGAGAACTCTGTCAGCATGTCCGCCGCAAGGGCCGGGGTGACATAGGCTTCACCGCTGGCCACGCGACGGGTGATGGCGCGCAACTCGCTGGCGGAAACACCCTTCAATACGTAGCCATGCGCGCCGGCTTTGAGGGCGGCCATCAGATTTTCCCGATTTTCGGAGACGGTGAGCATCATGATGCGCACGACAGGTGCGCTCGCGGAGATCTTTGCCGCCGCCGCGATGCCGCCCATTCCTGCCATCGAGACATCCAGCAACACGATGTCGGGATGCAGCTTGTGCGCCATTTCCACCGCTTGCTCTCCGCTTGCAGCCTGGGCGATCACTTCGAAATCGGGTTCCGTGCTGAGCGAATGGGCAACGCCCTCGCGGAACAGCGGATGGTCGTCGGCAAGCAGGATGCGTATCGGATTAGACATGGATCATCTCTTCGGTTGATAGGGGAAGGCGGGCACGGATACAGGTGCCGCGACCCGGCGCGGAATCGATCTCAAAGACACCCCCCAGCAGGCGGACGCGTTCGCGCATGAATGCCAGCCCCAGCCTTCCGCCGATTGCCGCCGACTGGGGGTCGAAGCCGGCGCCGTTATCAGTGATCGTCAGCGACACATGCCCGTCGATCTTTTTCACCTGCACCTGCGGCGAACCTCCGGGCGCATGCCGTCGGCAGTTGGTCAGCGATTCCTGCAGCAACCGGTAGACGGTGATCTTCACCGCCAGAGGCGCCTGGCCCAGCGTCTCATCGATTTCGGTTTTGATCGACTGCCCGGACTGGCGTTCGAAATCGCGCACGGCACGTTTGGCGGTGTCGGCAAGCGTCAACTCGGTCATGCCCGGAATGGACAGTCCGGAAGATATCTTGCGCACGTCGCGCAGTGAACATTGCAGCGCGTTTTGTATGCTGTCCAGCTCACGCGGGGCTTCTCCCTGCGAGGAAATGCAGCCATGGCAGGTCTCGGCAAACTCGTCGAAGCGCATCAGGGCAAAGGCGATGGTTTGTGCCGGCCCGTCGTGCAGATCGGCGGCGATCCTGAGCAGGAACTCCTCATTGAGTGCGGTCGTGCTGATGCCGGCCTCGCGCAGTTGCTCGCGCATGCGGTCGTTCTCGTCGAGCACGGCGTGCAGTTGGCGGAGCTGCTGGTGCAGGTCACGCTGCTGTTCGTTGATGGTGTTGTTCGCGCGCCGTACCAGGCTGTACAGGAGAAGGTAGACAGCGAGTGTCGAGAGCGCGACCAGCCCCCAGCTGCGCTGCTGTGCTGCGAGGATGTCGCGCTTCAGTTTATCCACCGAGAGGTAGAACTCGGCCACCGCGTACACCTTGCCGTCGGCCGAACGGATCGGCACGTAGATCTCGAGCAGCTGATTCCAGTTTTCCAGCTCGGGAAGGTTGTCGATCTCCTTGAGATTGCTGATCTGGGCCTGTATCGTTCCTCCGAACGCGGCGGCAAGACGACCCTGCACCGGGAAGACATGGCCGATCTGGGCATGGTCGTTGCTGTAATCGATGCGCCCGTGGACGTCCCACAGCTTGAAGCGCAGCACTTCACGGTGCAGCGGCCCTTCCACGAATATCCGGTCCAGATCCTCATGCGTATCGCTGTCAACCGTGCCGGCCCGCGGCCAGTTCTGCAGTTGTGCCGCGGACATGCTCTCCAGGTAAACCGCAGAGATCGCGGCAGTCCGGTTTATCGCGTTCCTTTCGATCAGCTGCCCTATCCATGTTCCGATGACCAGCATGCCCAGCGCGAGCACGGCAATGATCGCCAGCATGAACTGGCGCGAAAAACTCAATCGGTCGAAAGCCTGCTTTAAGGCGGTGAACATCGTAAGCCTTGGATATGTGATTGCGAACGCTGGTTAAACGGTCATTGTGCGATTAATGGTATCACGCGATGGTTATCCCGGACTAAGACCAAGGTCTGAAAAATTGGAACCATGGTCCGACGCATTTTGCGCTGATAGGCCGTAGTGGCCCAATCCGGGTTTGAAGACAATGCTGACACGAAAAGACTCTGTACGTTTTGTGACAATAGTTTTGATATTCAGGAGATACAAATGACACATTCAGCTCGCACTTCAACTCTGATCAGCGTTACCGCCGCAGCCCTTACCCTCTCTTTTTCCCTTAATGCTTCCGCCGCAGTCGATGTCGATGCCGCCAAGGCCTTGGCGCGTGAAAACAACTGCTTCAAGTGCCACGGAGTGGACAAGGAAAAGGACGGCCCTTCCTATAAGAAAGTCGCAGAAAAATACCGCGGCAAAGCCGGCGCCGAAGAAAAGCTGATTCACCACGTCACTTCCGGCGAGAAAGCCAAATTCCCCGATGGACATGAAGAGGAACACAAGAACATCAGTGGCAAGGCATCGCCGGAAAGCATCAAGAATCTCGTGGACTGGATACTTTCGCTCTAACCAGTCGCAGGCAAACGGCAGAAATTCAAGTTTAAAAAGGGAAGAGCCATGAAAATATCATTAAGAAAAACGATGGTGATGTGTGCATTCATCGCCAGCATGGGAACCGCGACCAGCCTGCTGGCGGCGGAAGGCCAAACAGCGACGGACGCACCGTCGGCGGAGCAGAATCAGCCTGCGGCGGAGAACAAGCTTCCGGATCTCAACATGGAAGCGGCCAAGTCCAAGTCCGCCCAAGAGTCCCTGAAAAGAGATGCGATCTGCACACGTTGCCACGATGAAAGCGAAACAACACCGATCCTGGCCATCTACCAGACCAAGCACGGTGTCAGGGGTGATTCGCGTACGCCGAACTGCCAGACCTGCCATGGTGAAAGCGAAAAGCACCTGAAGGGGGATCCCAATGTCAAGGGGCGCGCTGCGCCCGATGTCGTTTTCAAGAAAGGCGCCTATGCGGTGTCTGACGACAAGGTTCGCGCCAGCCAGTGCCTGAGCTGCCATAAAGGCACCAACCGCACCAACTGGGACGGCGGCCAGCACCAGAACAACCAGATCGCATGCAACGACTGCCACAAAGTGCATGCGCCCGTCGACAAAGTGCGCGACAGAAAGACGCAGACCGAAGTTTGCTTCACTTGCCACAAGGATCAGCGTGCCGATACCCACAAGATATCGACACACCCGATCGATGCCGGCAAGGTTGTCTGCTCCGATTGCCACAATCCGCACGGTTCCACCGGCCCCAAGATGCTGAAGAAGGCGACGGTGACCGAGACCTGCTACACCTGCCATGCCGAGAAACGCGGCCCGTTCCTGTGGGAGCACCAGCCGGCGACCGAGGATTGCACCAATTGCCACACGCCGCACGGTTCCAACATCACGCCGTTGCTGAAATCGCGTCCTCCGTTCCTGTGCCAGGAATGCCATGACGGTCCGCACAACAGCCAGGCTTCATATGGCGCGAACGTTGCAGGGATCCAGGGCGGAAATGGACTGATCGCAAATGCGACTAACCCGGCGACACCGAATACAAATGCTGTTGGTCGCGCGTGCATGAACTGCCACGTCATGGTTCACGGTTCGAACAGCCCAGCCGGCGCGTACTTGCATCGCTAATTTCAGGAAAAAGGGAAATTATCATGAAAACCAATAAAGAGCTTTTTGCAGTCAGCAAGTTGACCCTGGCGGTACAGGGCGCGTTGATGGTGATGCTGGCCATGCCTCTGGCGGCCAAAGCCGAAGACGAAGACGTTGCGGCTTTGACGCACCCCACGAACTCAGTCGACGTCGGTGTGGAGGGGGTGTCCAAGGATTCCGCCAAATTCGGTGAATATAATGGCCTGAATAAAAAGGGTGCCTACCTGATCGGCAACTTCAAGGCACAAGGCGGCGATGCCTATGACTCCCATGACGGGGGCGACGGACTCAATCGCTGGGAATTCAAGGGCAGCGATCTCGGCACGACCTCCCGCGAGCTCGGTGTCGGCATGAGCAAGCAGGGCAAGTGGAGCTTCGGCATCGGTTACGACGAGTTGCGTCACAACATCACCGACACCTTCCAGACGCCCCTGCAAGGAAGCATGGGGGGAAACAGCTTCATACTGCCCAACGCCTTCGGTGTCGTCGATTCGCGGACCAAGCCTGCACTGGTAAACGGGGTGGTGCCTCCTTACGGAGCGCAGGCGCTGACGCCGAATCAACTGGCGTATTTTCATACCGAGGACGTCCATTCGGATCGCAAGAATGCCAAATTCAATGCGGGCTATCATATCGACCAGCAATGGAGCATGCAGTTCGACTATAACCGTCTGACGCAGGACGGCGCGAAGCTGATCTCCGCACCATCCGATGCGAACATCACAAACGGCATCACGGGAGTCCGGGGCGAAAACATCCTTATGCTGATGAACCCCACCAACTACCAGACCGATACGATGAATCTGGCGCTGAACTGGATGGGAGACAAGGCGCACTTCACGGGCAGCTACTACTTTTCGAAGTTTACCGACACTTACAATGGCGTGAGTTTCTCGAACCCGTTTGCCACCTTGGGCGCTGTTGCTCCCAACAACGCGACTGGTACCGACCCCGGAGTCGCCTTCCCGGTGGATACGTTGAGCACAGCACCGGACAATTATTTCCAGCAGTTGAACCTGAATGGAGGCTACGACATCTCGCAAGCCACAAAACTGGTGGGAGGCGTGTCTTACGGGCGCACCACCCAGAATGCGGCTTTCGGTAACCAGGATCAGATGCAGGTCGGCGGGTTGCCGCAATCTTCCCTGAACGGGCTGGTGGTTACAAAGCACGTCGACCTGAAGTTGACCAACCAGACGACCAAGGACTTGTCGTTGTCTGCCGGCATGAAATTCAACGATCACGACAACCAGACGGCGGCGGGCACTTACACCTTCCTCGACTTGGGCGGGGCAGCGCAAACTGCCATAAGCACGCCCATGAGCAACAGAAAGACCCAGTTCGAGTTGAATGCCGATTATCGGGTCAGCCAGCGCCAAAAGCTCAATGTCGGATTCGAACATGAACAGATTCGTCGCTGGTGCAACACATCGCTTACCGCGGCGCAAGCCCTCGCTGCAAGTCCTGCCATAGGCAGCGGTGCGACAGGGCCGGCGTTGGCAGCTGCCTACTACGCACTTGGCACTTCATGTGCCCAGGTTCCCGATAGCACCGATAACAAGCTGGCAGCCAACTACCATTTGCAGGCCAGCGAAGATGTGAAGCTCAATGCCGGCTACTCCTATTCCCGCCGCAGAGCAGACGTCAACCCTGCTTTCTATAATCCGATGCAGGCAAATAATCAGGGCTATGAGCTGCCTGGTTACACGGCCTACTTCGATGCTTCGCGGAATGAGCAAATGGTGAAGGCCGGGGTCAACTGGCAGGCTTCGGAAAAACTGAATGTGGGCCTGAACGGTCGTTACGTGAATGACAATTACGGCGCGGCACTGGGTGTGCAAAACGGCAGCGCGTGGAGTGCAAACCTGGATGTCGGTTATACCTTTGATGAAAATACAAGCGCCACAGCCTATGTGACGGTACAGAACCGGAAGCGCGACCTCCTGAATGATCAATGGAATCATCAAGCGGCAACATACGGAACGGCCATCACTAACGGTTCCCTCACGCAGCCCTGGAACAATTCGCTGACTCAGGACGACAATACCGTTGGGATCAACGCCAAACATGGCGGGTTGATGGGAGGAAAACTCGACCTGGCTGCAAACTTGACGTACTCATTGAGCAAGACAGGCTACACGACAACCGATAACTGGGTTAACGTCGCTTGCACTACCCCCAGCAATGCTGGATACGCCTGCGGCTCTCCTCCCGACATCAGGAGCGAGCTGATCCAGCTCAATCTCGGTGGCGACTACAAGCTGGATAAGGCAAGCAAGGTCAGGATCAGTTATCTCTACCAGAACCTGAGGTCAAATGACTATTATTACAATGCCTACCAGACGGGATATACGGCGACCAGCATGCTGCCGACCAACCAACAATCGCCGAGCTATGCCGTCAGCGTCGTGAGCGCGAGTTATTTCTATACCTTCTGACAATAATGAATCCAGAAAGCGATCGAGCGAGCGGTGCACGGCAATTTTGTGCACCGTCTTTTTTCCCGCCTCGATGCGAATTTTGCTCAATAGATTCGATAAGTTAAAGCGGAGAGAATCATGAATAATAAACCGGGCATCCTGAAACGCACCTGGAGCGTTCTGAAACAGCCCAGCGCGAAATACTCATTGCTGGCACTGCTCGTGGTGGGCTTTTTCTCCGGCATCATTTTCTGGGGGGGCTTCAACACCGCCATGGAGGCGACGAACCGGCTGGAATTCTGCATCGGTTGCCACGAGATGCGCGACAACGTGTACCAGGAATACAAGAAGACCATCCATTTCGCCAACCGGACCGGCGTGCGCGCCATTTGTTCCGATTGCCATGTACCCAAGGATTGGGGACACAAGATGCTGCGCAAGATCCAGGCGAGCAATGAAGTCTGGGGTGCGCTCACCGGCTTCGTTGATACGCCGGAAAAATTCGAAGCTCACCGGATGGAGCTGGCGACGCATGAATGGGAGCGCATGAAAGCATCGGATTCGCGCGAATGCCGTAACTGCCACAATTTCGACGCGATGAGCGGCGACATACAAAAGCTGACGATCTACAACAAGCACATGAAGGCGAAAGCCGAAGGCGGAACCTGCATCGATTGCCACAAGGGTATCGCCCACCATCTGCCCAAGGAGTACAAGGATCCGGACGAGGAGTGACTTCCTGCTGACCTGAAAGGAGATTGCGAAATCCGAGCCCTGCCGTAAACGGCAGGGCTTTTTATCGGGCTTGTTGTGCTTTACGCCCCAAGCCTCCCCCATATCCTGGTACTACGCCCGGGGCGACTTATAATGTAATCACAGGATCTGCCGGCGTGATACACAGGTCGATTCCGAGTGCCCGGTGGACACCTATGGTTTTTTGCAGACCTGTACCGCATTAAGCTATTGACCTCTCCGTAATTCATTACACAAATTTTGAGAACCTCCGTCATTCCGGCGAAGGCCGGAATCCAGCCCGTCAAACAATACCGCGCAGCGGACAAAATCATATTGGAGGCGTCGTCCCACTGCGTGGGATTATGTCAACTGCCTGGATTCCGGCCTTCGCCGGAATGACGAGGTGGGAGGTTTTGTGTGATGTCGCCAATTACGGAAAACTCAATAAATTCCGCAGTTGCGTTGCAACTGGCCCTTCGATATGCCCGCCACGCGGGCTACTCAGGGCGAACGGGCAACCGCGTTTTCAAGAATCAATCAGAATCAGAATGCGAGGCCCAATCCGACTCTGGCAATGGTGTAAGTTGTCTTGCTGTCAGGTTCCCATGCGACGAGACCGCCGCCGATCGGATACGTGGCGCTGATGCCATAGTTGAAATGCACATAATCAACGCCCGCGCTGCCATGAAAGTCTTTTGTAAACGCGTAATCCGCGCCTATCCCCGCCTTGTACAGACTGGAATTGCCCAGTGCTCCCGAAAATGAGCCGACGACATCGATATTGGATTTGAATGTGCTCCCGATCATGGCATTGGCCGAAAGTACCAGCTTGCGGACGGGGGAAAACTGACCCAGCGCCCCGATCCCATAGTAATTGTGGTTATAGGTCTCGCCCTGATTGACACCCCGGTCCCATTCGTGACTGCCGAATTCAAGGTAGGGTGTCAGCATGAGCTTGCTATTGGCAATGAAGCCTTTTCCGTACCGGAGGCTGTAATCAGTCAGCCCTGCCGTGGAGGTTGAAACCACTGAACCAAATATCCCGCCTTGAAGCGAACCTGTATAGGTTGTTTTGCCGCTGGTACGGCTGTATTCGGCCGCCACATAGTCGTTCCCGAGCCACAAATCCTGCATCGCAGATATGGTCAGGGCATAACCCGATAACCGGCCCGTCTCGGTGTCCAGAGTTCCCGTCGATGTGCCCAATTGTCCGTTTCCGGTCTCCGTGTAATCGACATTCGTTGAACTGACCTGGATACCGAACTGATTGTTGGAGGCCTTGATGTCTGACACGTCTGCAAATGCGTTAGAGGAAATTGCTGAAAACAATAAAACGGCAGTTATTTTTTTCATGTCCATTCATCTCAAGATATCGCTTGCACTCGCATGATCCGGGTCGAGCCGACATCCTGCTTCCATATAGGTTGATGTGATTGCTGCAAGAAAAAACCATAATCATGATGCATTCAATTTGGCAATTGAGCAATCAACATAAAGGTCTATATCTTTTTCATATTTGCCGTGCTTGCGGGAAATACACCGCGCTCTCAATAAGCTTCGAAATCCTGCGAATGCTTCGGCGAAAAGCGCATGGCGATCCTGGTCCCGATGCCATTGCTGCCCGCATTCAGCGTCAGCTCGGCACCGTGGCGTTTGGCGACTTCGGCGACGATCGAGAGCCCGAGTCCGCTGCCGCTTTGCCCGCTGCCCAATATGCGGTAGAAGCGTTCGAACACGCGTTCGCGGTGCTGCGGTTCGATGCCGGGGCCGTTGTCCTCCACGCTCAATTCCGGCCCCTGTGCTGTCGAGTTCACGCCGACGGTGATGTGTCCGCCCACGGGTGTATAGCGGATCGCGTTGTCGATCAGATTGTTGAGCATCTCCATCAGGCTGTTCGCATCCCCTTGCACGGATAGCGGTTCCGGTGTGCCCTCGTAGCCAAGATCGATGTTCTTGTCCAGTGCCATCTGCACCCAGTTGACGGTGCACTCCTGCGCCAGTTGGTTGAGGTTGATGGAGGAAAAATTGCCGGTACCTTGTCCGCCCGGCTCGTTGCGCGCCAGCGCCAGAAGCTGGTTGACGAGACGGATGCCATGCTCGGTGCTGGTGTGGATGTGTTCGAGCGCATGCTGTTTGCGTCCGGGGTCATCCGTGCGCAGGGCCAGTTCGGACTGCGTCTTCAGCCCGGCGAACGGCGTGCGCAGTTGGTGTGCTGCGTCGGCGACGAAACGCTGTTGCGCCGCGATCACCTGTTTCAGGCGCTCCAGCAAATTGTTCACGGCGTCGATCAATGGCCGCACTTCAGCCGGCGCTTTGCTGCCGTCGAGCTGGCTCAGGTCGTCGCGCCGCCGGTTCAGCACTTCGTTGCGCAGGCGATCGAGCGGACGCAAACCTTGTTTCAAGCCGTACCAGACGACGGCAAGCGCGATCAGGGTCAGCAATAATTGCGGGATGACGATGTTGGCCAGAATGCCCCGGATGAGCGCCTGACGCTGCTGCGTGGTTTCGGAGACATGCAGTTGCAGTATCCTGCCGTTGGAATTGAATGTCAGGCTGACCATGCGCGTCTTTTGTCCCTCGCGTTCGCCGTTGCTGAAGAGAGGCCCCGGCCTGTCACGCCGGTATGAGAGCGGGCGCAAGGTGTTGCCGTTGCCGGCGAGTTTCCGGCCTTCACTGTCGGTCACGGTATAGAGCACCCGGTCGGGCATGCCCAATTCGGAGCCGTCGGGGAGGATGGGCACTACGTCCAGCTGCTCATGGCCGCTGCCCAGCTTGAGCTGTTCTGCCACTGCGTTCGCGCGTTGCAGCAAGACCAGGTCGTAGGGCTGGTTGGCGTAATTGATGGTGGCGAAATAGCCGACGACGGTGCTGACGATCCACAGCAGATAGAGCGAGATCAGCAACCTCTGCATGAGGTAGCTGCGCAGGGAGCGTATGCCGTTACCCATGAAACTCAGGCGGGCAGGTTGTCGATGACGTACCCCAAACCGCGGATGGTGCGGATGGTCACTCCCGCAGGCTCGATCTTCTTGCGAAGCCGGTGTATGTAGACTTCGATGGCGTTATTGCTGGCTTCTTCCGCGTAACTGTAGAGCCGTTCCAGCAACTGCTCCTTGCTGACGACCCAACCGGTGCGCAACATCAGTGCCTCCAGAACACTCAATTCGCGGGTGGTCAGCTCCAGTGTGGAGCCGTTGATCGTCGCGCGGCGGCCGACGCTGTCGAAGGTCAGCATGCCGCAACTGTAAACCGGGTTCACCCCGCATTGCCCGCGCCGTATCAGTGCCCGGACCCGGGCCTCGAGCTCGGGCAGGCTGAACGGCTTGATCATATAGTCGTCCGCGCCGAGGTCGAGTCCCTTGACCCGGTCGCCTTCGGCATCGCGTGCGGTGAGGATGATCACGGGGACCTGCTTGTTCTTTTCGCGCAGCGATCGCAATACGTTGAAGCCGTCCACCTTGGGCAGGCCCAGATCCAGTATCACCAGATCGAAAGGCTGTTCGCCGCTGAGGATGAGGTTGGCCGCCAATCCGTCCTTCACGCAGTCGACGGCGTAACCGGAATGGCGCATCGAATGGCATAAGCCGTCTGCCAATACATCATCGTCTTCGGCGATCAGGATACGCATGGGAATGTAAGTGCCGTGTAAGAATTGAAGGTTAAGTTCCCGCCATGGGCCGGATGAATATTGTCTCCACATCCGTCCTGCATGCAGCTATTCTAAGTGGAAGAGGTCAATTGTCCAAGCCGCGGGCCGGCAGGACCATGAATTCATTGTTTTTAACCGGGAAAAACATGCAGCTGAAGGACAGGCACAAGCAATACTGGCGGCAGAATCTCCACTTGACCGGTGTGTTGCTGGCCATCTGGTTTGTGGTTACCTTTGTAGTCGGCTGGTTCGCACGGGACCTGCAATCCGTCACCTTTCTGGGTTTTCCGCTTTCTTTCTACATGAGCGCGCAGGGCGCGTTGCTGATCTATGTCGCACTGGTCGGCTATTATGCGTACCGCATGGACAAGCTGGATCGCGAATACGAAGTGCACGAAAGGGATCAGTGATGGCGGCGCCGGGCCAATCGCGATTCGTTTCGCAACTTAAACGTTACTACGCGCTTTACACAGGCGGATTCATCGGGTTCGTGGTTTTGCTGTCGATCCTGGAACAGATGGGGGTGCCCAACAAGATGTTGGGTTACATCTTCCTGGGGGTGACGGTGTTGCTGTATGCGGGTATCGGCATTCTGTCGAGAACCTCGGATGTCGCGGAATATTACGTGGCTGGCCGCCGCGTCCCGGCCTTTTTCAATGGCATGGCGGTGGGCGCCGACTGGATGTCCGCTGCAAGCTTCATCGGCCTGGCAGGCACGCTGTACCTGTCAGGCTACGACGGTCTGGCCTTCGTGCTGGGATGGACCGGCGGTTTCGTGCTGGTGGCCTTGCTGCTGGCTCCATACCTGCGCAAGTTCGGCCAATACACCATTCCGGATTTTCTCGGTGCACGCTACGGCGGCAACATTCCGCGGACCATCGGCGTGCTCGCGGCCATCCTGTGCTCGTTCACCTATGTGATCGCGCAGATCTACGGTGTGGGTCTGATCACCAGCCGCTTCACCGGGCTGGATTTCGGGACAGGCGTGTTCGTTGGCCTGGGGAGCATTCTGGTGTGCTCCTTCCTGGGCGGGATGCGGGCCGTGACCTGGACGCAGGTGGCGCAGTACGTCATCCTGATCCTGGCTTACATGATCCCGGTGATCTGGTTGTCGGTGAAACACACCGGCAATCCGATCCCGCAAATCGCGTACGGCTATGTGCTGGAAAAAGTGACGGCGCGCGAGCAGGTGCTGAATGACCCGTCCACGCCGGAAGGCGCGCGCGAGGCGGAGGTGCGTTCCATCTTCAGGCAGCGCGAGAAAACAGTCCGGGATCACTTGAAAGCGCTGGACGCCGAAGGCGAGAGTTATCTGGCCAGTGAGAAAGCAAGGCTGGTCAAGACCGTCGCCGATCTGCAGAGCAGGCACGATACAGACCCCAAGGTGCTTGCCGCGGCTAACCGCGCAGTCGCCGATTTTCCCGCCGACGCCGCCACTGCTCGCAAAAAATGGCGGCGCGAGGCGGAGGCCGACAGGGAAAAATCCGGCCCGGTCATGGCGCATGCCGAACCGTTTGCAGGTCCGGATGAAGCGACGCGCGACAACAAGCGCAAGAACTTCATGGCGCTGGTGCTGTGCCTGATGGTCGGTACTGCGGCGTTGCCGCATATCCTGATGCGTTTCTATACCACCACTTCGGTGAGGGAAGCACGCCACTCGGTGTTCTGGTCCCTGTTCTTTATCTCTTTGCTTTACCTCACCGCTCCCGCATTGGCGGTGCTGGCCAAGTACGACGTTTATACCTTGCTGGTGGGCTCCAGTTTTTCCGAACTGCCTAGCTGGGTTTCGGCCTGGGCTTCGGTGGACAAGACGCTGATGAATGTCACCGACATCAACCATGACGGCATCGTGCAACTTGCCGAAGTCACCATCGGCGGCGACCTGATCGTGCTGGCGACGCCGGAGATCGCGGGCCTGCCTTATGTGATCACGGCACTGGTCGCGGCCGGCGGACTTGCCGCCGCGCTCTCGACAGCCGATGGACTGATGCTGACCATCTCCAATTCGCTGTCGCACGACGTGTACTACAAAATGATCGACCCCAAAGCCCCAACCGGCCGCCGCCTGTTCATTGCCAAGGCATTGCTGCTGGGTGTGGCGGTGTTTGCGGCCTATATCACTTCACTCAAGCCCGGTCACATCCTGTTCCTGGTCGGCGCGGCATTCTCGCTGGCGGCATCCGCGTTCTTCCCGGCGCTGGCGCTGGGCATATTCTGGAAGCGCGCCAACAAGACCGGGGCGGTCCTCGGCATGCTGGGCGGGTTGTTTACCTGCATGTTCTACATGTACATCACCTATCCGTTCTTCGGCGTGAACGCGCCGCTATGGTGGGATATCGATCCGATCTCCGCGGGGATATTCGGCATACTGGTCGGGTTCGTCGGCGTGATCGCAGGCAGCCTGCTGACCGCCGCGCCGGGCAAGGACCTGCAGAATCTGGTCGATCAAGTGCGCTATCCGAGTCTGGATAGCGATTTCAAGCCCAAAGATTATTGACGAACCGCTCCTGGCGAGCGGGGGAGAAAGCCGCGGGCGTATACTGCTGCACCAAGTCAAATTATTCAGGATAGTGGAGCCATGACGACCCAGAAGCGAACCGTCATCTATGTGTCGGATGGCACCGGTATCACCGCAGAGACTTTGGGGCACGGTTTGCTCGCGCAGTTCGAGGGGATCGAATTCCGCCCGGTGCGATACCCTTTTGTGGACAGCGAAGACAAGGTCAGGGATTGCCTGGCGCGCATCAATGAATTGAGCCGGCGCGAAGGTGTACGTCCCATCGTGATCCTGACGCAGACGAACCCTGAGTTCGGCGCGATCCTGCACCAGGCCGAAGCGTTCTTCATCGACTTGTTCGACGCTTTCATCGCGCCGCTGGAACAGGAACTGGGCTGCAAGTACACGCGCGCGATGGGGCGTTCGCACGGGCAGGCCAATCCGGAATACAACGCGCGCATCGCGGCCATGAATTTTGCACTGGCGCATGATGACGGCGTTTCGGATTCCGACCTGAAGAGCGCCGACATCATACTGGTGGGCGTGTCGCGCGTCGGCAAGACGCCCACGAGCCTGTATCTTTCCTTGCAGTTCTCGCTGAAGGCCGCGAACTATCCGCTGATCCCCGAAGATTTCGAGCGGGATGTCCTGCCGTCGAGATTGCAGCCATACCGCGGCAAGCTGTACGGCCTGACCATCGCACCCGATCAGTTGCAGCGCATACGCTTCGAACGCCGTCCGAACAGCAAATATTCCTCTCTGGAGAACTGCCGCTATGAAGTGGCGGCGGCGGAAAAGATGATGCGGCGCGAAGGCATCAAATGGTTTGACACCACTTCACGTTCGATCGAGGAACTGGCCGTGCAACTGATGCAGGCGCTCAATCTCGAACGCTAAGCTGGGTCGGCGTGGCTTCCAGACCGTAAACTTCCTGCAGTATCTCGACGAAGCGTCTGGCTTGCGGCGACAGGAAGCGGCCTTTGCGCAACACCAGACCGTAGCCACGCTGTGGGAAGTACTGGTTGAGCGGGATGCTCACGAGTTTTTCGGTGCCTGTCAGGCAGATGTCGGTCACGATGGAGATGCCCATGCCCAATTCCACGTATTTCTTGATGACTTCCCAGCCTCCGGCTTCCAGTGTCACGGTAAAGGTCAGGTTGTGCTGCTGGAACACGTATTTGACCATGCGCCAGGTCGAAAGATGGCGGGGCGGCAGGATCAGCCCGTACTGGCTGATCTCTTCCAGCGTGACCGAGGGATGGCTGGCCAGCGGATGGTTCAGCGGGACGATGAGTGCGGGGTCGAAGGTCGCCACGGGTTGATAGGTGATGTCGTCGGGCACGTCCAGCATGGAACCAACGGCAAAATCGATTTCGTCAGCCCGCAGCATCTTCAGTCCATCGCGTCCGGTCACATTGTCTATCTTGAGCTGGATGCGAGGGTGCGCGGTAACGAAACGACTGACCGCTTCCGGCAGGATATAGAGAATAGTGGACTCGCCAGCACCGATGTTCAGCACCCCCGAATCCAGCTTGCCGTGCTGCGCGGCAAAATTTTCCTGCAGGCTGTCTATGCCAAGCACCAGCGGTTTTGCCAGCGCGTGCAGCGCCTCTCCATCAGGTGTCAGCTTGAGTACTGGACCGCGGCGCTCAAATACTGTCACGCCCATTTCCCGTTCCATTGCCTGGATCTGCAAAGTCACCGAGGGTTGGCTCAGGAATAGTCTTTGTGCGGCTAAAGTAACGCTTCCGGTTCGAACGACCTCGCAAAATGCGCGCATCTGCTTAAGACGATTATTTTTGTAATAACTCTTTTTATCGGTGTCCATCTCCGCCTCCCCTGGCTGATCACACAATAATTCAAATTTTTATAATTATGATTGAAAGAATTGATTCGCGGAATGATTGTAGCTTGGATTAATCTTCCCTTAACAATAAAAAAAGTAGGGATTTAAATCTTTTTTGTTTGCCAGATACGCTTTGTGGGGCGTTGATAAGTATAGCTGAAGAGAGCAGAGTGCTAGCTCTCGCGGCGGATTTATTGAAGCGGGGAGAGACATGGAAATCGTAAACAGCGTGCTTGTCACGGGAGCGTTCATGGCCGTCTTGGGCGGTCTGCTGGCATTTTTTCTGGCCATCGCAGACAGGCGGCTCTATGTGTACGAAGACCCCCGCATCAGTCTGGTTGAAGAGATGCTCCCCCATTCCAATTGCGGCGCCTGCGGCACGGCGGGTTGCCGCAACTTTGCCGAGCGAGTCGTTGCGGGCCTGATCGAACCGGCTTCCTGCTCGGTCAATACGCCGGATCAAAACAAGAAGATCGCCGCCATGCTGGGCGTTGCCATGGGCAATGTCGAAAAACGCGTGGCGCGCCTGGCCTGTGCCGGCGGCAAGCATGTCGCCAAAATGCGTGCCCATTACGCGGGGCTTTCTTCCTGCCGTGCCGCAGCAGTGGCGGGCGGGGGTGGCAAGAGTTGTGCCTGGGGTTGCCTGGGCCTGGGCGATTGTGCCGACGTGTGCGAATTCGATGCCATCCATATGGATGGCCAGGGATTGCCGGTGGTCGATCTGGCCAAATGCACGGCGTGCGGAGACTGTGTCGATATCTGCCCCAAGAACCTGTTCTCGATACACGGCGTATCTCACAAACTGTGGATGGCTTGCCGCAACGAGGCAGATGGCGATGCTGCCGAAGCATCCTGCGAAGTGGCGTGCACGGCTTGCGGACGCTGTGTGGTCGACGCCGCGCCCGGACTGATCCATCTGGAGAACAACCTCGCCGTGATCGACTATGCCTCGAACGGCAGCGCGAGTCCTCGCGCGATCGACCGCTGTCCCACCGGAGCCATCGTCTGGCTCGAGGGTGATCGGATCATCAAGGGCAAATCCGCCAAAAAAATCATTCGTATCCAACCATTACCAGCCGCTGTTGAGGCATAGGGGAAATCATGTTGAACAAAATCAAGCAGAAGTTGATCGGTACTGCCACCGGCTCCGAGGGTAGTCACACCAAATACAAGTATCCCGGCGTGCGCGATGCCATCGACGGCAATACCGCGGTGATCATGGTGGAGCGCGAAGCATCGCAGGGCGCCGGTGCCTACCCCATCACGCCGTCCACGCAGATGGGCGAGTACTGGGCGGAAGAAGTCGCCAAGGGCCATCTCAACACGGCGGGGCACCCGCTGATCTTCGTCGAGCCGGAATCCGAACATGCCGCAGCCGGCGTCACGGCGGGCCTGTCGATGAGCGGCCTGCGCGCGGTCAATTTCACCTCGTCGCAGGGCTTGGCTTTCATGCACGAGTCGCTGTATGCGGCCGTCGGCAAGCGCCTGCCGTATGTGCTGAACCTGGGTTGCCGTGCGATCACAAAAGCCTCGCTGAACGTGCATTGCGCGCATGACGATTACCATTGTGCCGACGACACCGGTTTCATCCAGGTGATGGCGAAGAACGCACAGGAGGCGGCCGACCTCAACATGATAGGCCGCAAGACCGCAGAGCTGGCGCTGACGCCGGCCATCGTCGCGCAGGACGGCTTCCTCACCACGCACCTGATCGAGCCGATGCTGGTGCCGGAACGGGAACTGATCGCCGAATATCTGGGCAATGCCGACGACCTGATCGACACCCCCACGCCCGCGCAGCAGATGCTGTATGGCCCGACGCGCCGCCGTGTGCCGTCCAGCTGGGATGTGGACAATCCGATGCAGACCGGCGTGGTGCAGAATCAGGATGCGTATATGCAGGCGGTGGCTGCACAGCGCCCGTATTTCTTCGACCATATACCCGCGCTGTTCGACAAGAATGCTGAGGAGTTCCACGCCCTGACCGGGCGCCGCTACAGCCGTATCGACAACTACCGTTGCGACGATGCCGACTACATCATCCTGGGTCAGGGCAGCATGACCGTGCAGGCCGCTGCGGTCGCCGACTGGCTGCGCGAGACGCGCAAGATCAAGGTGGGTGTGGTCAACATGACCATGTACCGTCCCTTCCCTGGCGACCTGCTGGGCAAGGTGCTGAAGGGAAAGAAAGGCGTGGCCGTGCTGGAACGTACCGACCAGCCGCTGTCGGAAGACCTGCCGCTGATGCGCGAAGTGCGCTCCACCGTGACCAAATGCCTTGAGAACGGTCGCGACAGGACCTATCCCGAGTACGCTACCTACGACAGCGCCAAAGACATGCCGTCCCTGTATTCCGGCTGCTACGGCCTGGGTTCGCGCGACCTGCAACCCGAAGGCCTGATCGCCGCGGTGGAGAACATGCTGCCCGGCGCCGCGCACCGCAAGTTCTTCTACCTGTCCGTGGATTTCGTGCGCGACGAATCGGCCAATCCGAAACAGGAGATCCGCCAGCAGGAACTGCAGACTGCCTATCCCGGCATCAAGAATCTGGCCCTGCGCGGTTCCGAGAATCCCAACCTGTTGCCCAAGAACGCCATTGCGGTGCGCATGCACTCCATCGGCGGCTGGGGTGCGGTGACCACCGGCAAGAACCTGGCCATGACCCTGTTCGAATTGCTGGGCTGGGACATCAAGGCCAATCCGAAATACGGTTCGGAAAAGAAAGGCCAGCCGACCACCTATTATCTGTCTGCCGCGCCGGAACCCATCCGCATCAACTGCGAATACACAAACGTCGACGTGGTGATGTCGCCGGATCCGCAAGTGTTCGGGCATACCAACGCGCTGGAAGGCATGCGCGAAGGCGGCGTGTTCATCATCCAGAGCAATCTGGGCAGCGCCGAAGCATTGTGGGAAACCCTGCCGATGCAGACGCAGAAATACATCGTGGACAAAAAGATCCGCGTGTTCTTCCTCGATGCGTTCAAGATCGCGCGCGAAGAGTCCAGCAACGCCGACCTGCAACTGCGCATGCAGGGCAACGCCTTCCAGGGCGCATTCTTCCGTGCCTCCGACGTGAAGGAACGCGCAGGGTTGAGCGAAGAGACATTGTTTACCGCGATCGAGAACCAGCTCGAATCCAAGTTCGGCAAGAAGGGCAAGCGCATCGTCGAGGACAACCTGCGCGTGGTGCGCCGCGGCTATGAAGAGCTGTCCGAGATCGCACCGGAACTGATGCAAGTCGGCCAGCGCGCCAAGGTGGTAGGCAAGCCCGCACCGGCGCTGCCGGTCATGCTGAAGCGCCTGCCGGAAAGCGACGGCGGCCTTTCCGACATCCACCGTTTCTGGGAACAGACCGGAAGCTTCTACATGAAGGGCCAAGGCTCCGACAACCTGGTCGACCCGTTCATGGGCCTGTCCGTGATCCCCGCCGTGACGGGCGTGTATCGCGACATGACCGGCGTGCGCTTCGAGCACCCGGAATGGAAGGCCGAGAACTGCACTGCTTGCGGCGAATGCTTTACGCTGTGCCCGGACAGCGCCATCCCCGGCCTGGTGTCGACCACCGCCGACGTGTTCAATACCGCCATCCAGAGGATCGAGATGGGCGGCCGCCCGACGCGCTTCCTGCGCAAGTTCAGCCGCGTGATCGACAAGAAACTGCGCAACGCGCTGGACAAGGACGGCCTGGACGTGCGCACGCTGCTGGCCAATGCGATCACCGAAGCGTTTGCCGAAGACGCGACGCAAGGCGAGGAGCGTGGCCGCCTGGAAGTGGAGCTGAATCTGCTGCGTGCTGCCGTCGGCGATTTCAAGTTCGCCACGACCAAGCCGTACTGGACCCAGAAGGAAAAGAAGGAAAAAGGCTCGGGAGGCCTGTTCTCCATCACGATCAATCCCTATACCTGCAAGGGCTGCGCGCTGTGCGTGGAGGTGTGTAGCGACAACGCGCTGACCATGGTCACGCAGACCCAGGAAACGATAGAGACGCTGCGCGACGACTGGAACTTCTGGCTCGACCTGCCGACCACACCGGCGCAATTCAGCCGCATCGACGACCTGGATGAGAAGGTCGGCGCGCTGGAAACCCTGCTGCTGGACAAGCACAACTACCAGTCCATGGCCAGCGGCGACGGCGCCTGCCTGGGCTGCGGCGAGAAATCGACCATCCACTTGTTCACCAGTGCCGTCACCGCGTTGCAGCAACCGCGCGTGAAGAAGTTTCTGGTCAAACTGGACAATCTGATCGCCGGTCTGGAGAACCACATCCGCATGAAACTCAGCGCGTCGGTCGACCTGACCGATACGCAGGCGCTGATGCAGGCGGTAAAGGCAAACGTCGGGCATGACCTCACGCTGGCGAACCTGTCGGAAAGCCTGCTGGAGAAACATCCCGGACAACCTATCGACCCGCAATGGCTGAAACGCGTGAGCCAGATGCTGGAAAAACTCAAGGACCTGCGCTGGCGGTACATGGAAGGCCCCAGCAAGCGCGGCCGCGCCGAGATGGGCATGGTCAACTCTACTGGTTGCACCTCGGTGTGGGCGTCCACCTTCCCGTTCAATCCGTATCCGTTCCCGTGGACGTCGCACCTGTTCCAGGATTCGCCGTCGGTCGCGATGGGCGTGTTCGAGGGCCACATGGCGAAGATGGTGGAAGGCTTCAAGATCGTGCGCCAGGTCGAGATGGAGCTCGCGGGCGGCTATGACCCGGACGAAAAGGACGACTTCTTCGCGCGCTTCAACTGGGAGCAGCTCAGCGAGGAAGAATGGCATCTGTGCCCGCCGGTCGTGGCGCTCGGTGGTGACGGCGCGATGTTCGACATCGGTTTCCAGAACCTGTCGCGCGCTCTGATGGCGGGCAAGCCGATCAAGATCCTGATCGTGGATACGCAGGTGTATTCCAACACCGGCGGACAGGCTTGCACTTCCGGTTTCATCAGCCAGGTGGCCGACATGTCGCCCTACGGTGCGAGCAAGCACGGCAAGACCGAGAAGCGCAAAGAGATCAGCATCATCGGTATGGCCCACCGTACCTCCTTCGTGGCACAGGGTTCGCTGGCCAACACCACGCACCTGCTGGAGAGCTTCATCGACGGCCTGAACAGCCGCCGTCCGGCCCTCTTCAACGTCTACGCGGTATGCCCGCCGGAGCACGGCGTGGGCGACAACAGCGCGGTGGCACAGAGCAAGATGGCGGTAGAGTCGCGCGCCTTCCCGCTGTTCCGCTACAACCCGGACCTGGGCGTGACCTTCTCCGAGTGCGCGACGCTCGAAGGCAATCCGGCGCTGGATGCCGACTGGCCGACCTACAGTCTTCAGTATATGGATGAGAAGGGCGACAAGAAGACGATGACGCTGCCGATGACGTTCGCCGATTTCGCACTCAGCGAAGGGCGTTTTGCCAAGCAGTTCAAGAAGGCACCGCCCGAAACCTGGAACGACAACATGGTGTTGCTGGGCGATTTCCTCAACCTTTCGGAAAACGAGCGCGAGGGCAAGTTCCCGTTCATCTGGTCGGTGGACAAGAAGAACCGCCTGATGCGCGTGTTGACGTCGGTGGAAATGGTGCGCGCCTGCGAAGAACGGCAACAGTTCTGGCATCAACTCAAGGATGTGACCAAAGCCGGCGTTGCCGCCCAGGTCAACGAAGAAGCCATCGCCAGCCGCGTGCGCCAGGAACTGATACAGAAGCTCTCGGCCGGACTGGGCATCAGTTCCAGCGATGCTTCACGGCCGGTTGCAGCAGCAGCTGTGCCGGCTGCGGCCGATGGCTATGAGCCAGCCTGGGTCGATACGCCGGAATGTACCGCGTGCGACGAATGCATCAACATCAATTCGAAAGTGTTTGGCTACAATGAAGCGAAAAAGATCGTTGTCCTCAATCCGAAGGCGGGCAGTTATCTGGACCTTGTCAAGGCGGCGGAAAAGTGCACCGCCGGCGTCATCCACCCCGGCACCCCGTGGAACTTGAACGAGCCGAACCTGGACAAGCTCAAGCAACGCGCTGCCAAGTACAACTGAGGAGGACGAGATGGCCACGAGCGTGCATATCGGAGAAGAGGGAAGAGGGAAGGGGGATGCCCACCCCGCGCCTTTGGCGCGACCCTCCCTGCCGGGAGGGTTCTTTCCCTTCTCTCTTCTCTCTTCCCTCTTCTCTCGTAACGCGACCTTCGAGCACGGCATCCATCCGGACTACCACAAGGAGACCGGCAACCTGCCGATACGCCGCCTGGCGTTCGCGCCGCGGCTGGTCGTGCCGCTGTCGCAGCATATTGGCAAAGCGGCAATCTGTTGCGTGCGTGTGGGGCAGGAGGTATTGCGCGGCCAGGTCATCGCCACCGCGGACGGATTCGTGTCCCTGCCGGTCCATGCACCGGCCACCGGTGTGGTGGAAGCCATCGGCCTGATGCCCGCCGCCAACGGCAAGATGGTGGATTCCATCACCATCCGTGTCTACGAGGCCGACGGCCAGGAAGTACAGGTGCGCGCGCCGCTCGATGTCGACTCGCTGGACCAGAAAGGATTGCTGGAGGCGATCCAGCATACGGGTATCTCCGGCCTGGGCGGCGCGACGTTCCCCGCGCACGTGAAACTCAGCGTGCCGCCGGATACCGTGATCGACACCATGGTGGTGAACGGCGCGGAATGCGAACCTTTCCTCACCTGCGACCATCGCGTCATGGTGGAGCGCACGCAGGACCTGATGCGCGGCATCCGCATCGCCATGAAGGCCAGCGGTGCGCCGCGCACCGTGATCGGCGTCGAGGACAACAAGCCGGATGCCATCGCCGCCATTGAGGCTGCGTTGCCTGCAGACGGCAGCATCACGGTGAAGGCGCTGGAGACCAAGTATCCGCAGGGTGCCGAAGACACCATCATCTACGCGCTGCTCGGGCGCGAGATACCGGCAGGGGAGCGCCCCGCTTCGATTGGTGTGCTGGTCAACAACGTGATGACACTGGCCTATCTCGGACGCTTGCTGCCGTCCGGAGAAGGGCTGGTCGAGCGCGTCCTCACCGTGGCCGGCCCGGCGGTGGAACGCCCCGGCAATTATGTCGTGCCGATCGGCACGCCGCTGCGCTTCCTGCTGGAGCAGGTCGGCGCGCGCAGCAGCGCAAGCGAGGTCATCCTCGGCGGGCCGATGATGGGCATGACCATCTCGTCGCTGGATGTACCCGTCACCAAAGGGACTTCCGGCGTGCTCGCGTTCGGCAAAGGGCAGCTGCCGGCGGAAACGCAGCGCAGCTATTCCTGCATCAAATGCGGCGAATGCCTCAAGGTCTGTCCGAAGTTCCTCAACCCGTCGCAACTGGGGTTGCTGGCTGCCAAACGCGAATACGAGCTGATGGCCGAGCGCTACAACCTAGACCGCTGCTTCGAGTGCGGTTGCTGCAGTTATGTCTGTCCCTCGCATATTCCATTGGTGCAGCAGTTCCGCATCGCCAAGGCGCTCAACCGTAAAAAGGCCACCGTATGAGCATAGAGTTACGTACCTCGCCCCACCAGCACAGCGGGCGCGATGTCCCCGTGATCATGCGCAACGTGGTGTATTCGCTGTTGCCGATCTGCGCGTTTTCCATCTGGCAATACGGACTGTCGGCCGCGGCGTTGATCCTGGTCGTTACGCTGGCCTGCCTGGCGGCGGAGCGTATCAACAATATGATCAGGGACAACGGGAATTCGTTGTCCGACTGGAGCGCGGTCATCACCGGCGTGCTGCTGGCGCTGACCTTGCCACCCTCCTTTCCGTTATGGATGGGCGCCGTGGCCGGCTTTGCGGCAGTCTGGCTGGGCAAGTCGCTGTTCGGCGGCTTGGGACAGAACCCGTTCAACCCGGCGCTGATCGGCCGCGCCTTCGTGCAGGCCGCATTCCCGACGGCGATCAGCACCTGGGTGCCCGCCTATATGCCGCACCGCTTCAGCGAATTCATTCCGTCGTCGCTGACTGCGCCGTTCATGGTGCCGCCGGAAATCGCGCTCTGGGTCAAGCAGCAGGGCATGGACGCGTTTACCGGCGCGACGCCGTTGGCACGCTGGAAATTTGAAAACATCACCGCCTCTTCCATGGATTTCCTGACCGGGAATATCACCGCCAGCGCGGGCGAAACTTCGGCCATCCTGATCCTGCTGTGCGGCCTGTATCTGGCGTACCGGAAGTTCCTTGATTGGCGCATCCCGGTCGCGGTGCTGGGCAGCGCGATGCTGCTGGCCTGGGCCTTTCATTTGGCGCAACCGGCACGCTATCCCACGCCGACCTTTGTGCTGCTTTCCGGCGGGCTGATGCTGGGTGCGTGGTTCATGGCGACCGACATGGCAACTTCGCCCGTTACCCCGCGCGGCATCTGGCTGTACGGCGCGCTGATCGGCATCCTGACCGTGGTGATCCGTTACTTTGGAGGTCTGACCGAAGGTGTGATGTACGCCATCCTGATCGCCAATGCGACAGGATCGTTGCTGGACCAGTTCAATCAGCCCCGCATACTCGGCGGGAAAAAGGGTAAATCATGAGCGACACCCAAGAGATCAATACGCCGAGCTTTGCGATGGTGCGCACGCTGGGCCTGGTGTCAGTCATCTGCGGCATCATCATCGTCGGCGTCTACCAGTTCACGCTGCCGGCAGTGAATGCCAACAAGAAACTGGCCCTGGAAAGGCAGGTGTTCAAGGTGCTGCCGAACGCCAAGAAAGTGGTGCCGTATTTTGCGACTGGCAGCGGGATCGCCGTTGCCGAGGATATAGACAAGGCACCCGCCGGAGCGGTGGTCTTTTATGCGGTGTACGATGTCGCGGACAAACTGACCGGCATCGCCGCGGAAGCCTCTTCCTCCGGTTACGCCGACCAGGTGCGCATACTCTATGCCTACGACGTGGACAAGCAGGCCATCACCGGCATCGGGGTGATCTCCATGCGCGAAACCCCGGGCATCGGAGACAAGATACTCACCGACAAGGCATTCCTGCAGAACTTCGAGGCGCTGGATGTGCGCCTGTCGACCGACCTGCAAAGCCTTGCCAACGCGGTGAAGACGGTCAAGCACGGCACCAAGGCAAACCCCTGGCAGATCGATGCCATCGCCGGTGCGACGGTGACGTCGAAGGCGGTGGGCCGGGGTATCAACGAATCCGCGCAGAACCTGTTGCCAAAACTGGTTCCGCATCTTGATCAATTAAGAATCAATGAGAAGGGGGAGGAGGGAAGGGTTAAGGGTAACCCTCCCGGCAGGGAGGGTCGCGCCGATGGCGCGGGGTGGACATCCCCCTTCCCTCTTCACTCTTCTCAAATGGCACTTAACTCTTCTCCCTTCTCCAGTAAAGGAGCACACGCATGAGCACGCCTTCCAGTTTCGACGAATTCCTGGACGGACTCTGGAAACAGAATCCGATCTTTGTCATGGTGCTGGGCATGTGCCCGACGCTTGCAGTCACGGTGTCGGCGGTGAATGCCATCTCCATGGGGCTGGCCACCACCTTTGTGCTGGGGACCTCGTGCCTGCTGGTGTCGCTGCTGCGCCATGCCATCCCCAAGCAGGTGCGCATCGCCAGTTATATCGTCATCATCGCCACGTTCGTCACCGTGGTCGACTACGCGATCCAAGCCATCAGCCTTGACCTTTACCAGGCGCTCGGCGCCTACATCAAGCTGATCGTGGCCAACTGCATCCTGCTCGGCCGGGCCGAAGCGCACGCCGCGAAGAATCCGCCGTTGCCTGCCACGACCAACGCGATCGGCATGGGGCTGGGGTTCACGCTGGGCCTGTTCCTGATCGGTTGCGTGCGCGAGATCCTCGGCGCAGGCAAGCTGTTCGGCGTGGCTTTGTTCGGCGATCACTTCCAGCCCTGGGTGGTGATGGTGTTGCCGCCCGGCGGCTTCTTCGTGCTGGGTTTCTGGCTCATCACCATCGCCGCGTTCCGCCACATCAACAAGAAACGCAACGCACAACTGCAAGGAGCCCAGCCATGAACAACGATTCCGTTGCCAATATCCTGCTGACCACCATCCTGCCGGGCAATTTCGTGCTGGCGATGTTCCTGGGCATGTGTCCGTTCCTCGGCGTCTCGCAGAAACTCAGCACTGCCGTGCCGATGGGCATCGCGACCGCTTTCGTGATCCTGGTGGCCTCGGTCTCCGCCTACTTTCTGAACATGGTGCTGGTGCATTTCCATCTCGAGTTCCTCAGCGTGATCACCTTCATCACGGTCATCGCCTGCGCCGTGCAGCTGGTCGAGATGTTCGTGAAAAAGACGTTTCCCGAACTGTTCCGGCAACTGGGCATCTATCTTCCGCTGATCACCACCAACTGTGCGGTGCTCGGTGTCGCCCTGTTCCAGACCGCCCGCCACTACAACTTCGCCCAGTCGCTGGCCTATAGCATCGGAGGCGGCATGGGTTTCACGCTGGCGCTGATCCTGATGGCAGGGGTGCGCGAACGCATGCAACTCTCCAATGTGCCGACGCTGGTGCAGGGCGCAGCGCTCAGCGTCGTGATAGGCGGCTTATTGTCCCTGTCGTTCATGGGCTTTTCCGGCATCGGGGGTGGGGAATGATCTATCTGTACACGATCGGTTTGTTGCTCTTTGTCATGCTGGCGTTCGTGCTGGTGCAGTCCGCCGCCAACTGGTTTGCACATCGCCATCCGGAATTCGGCGCGGCGCGCAGAATGGGCGAGGGGTGCTGCGGCAAATGTTCCGGCGACACGTGCGAAAACAACAAGAATCACTAACATGTGAGTATGTCTCATAATATAATCCCTGCCGCAAAATCCGGCGCCTACCAACCGAAGTCAAAACAACAGGAGTAGTTCATGCACCCCTACGTCATTCCCTTCCAGTCTCTGGGCCTTGCTGATATCCCGGAGGTGGGAGGAAAGAACGCGTCGCTTGGCGAAATGATTTCCAACCTGAGTTCGTCCGGCGTGAATGTGCCCGGCGGGTTTGCCACCACGGCGCAGGCGTATCGCGATTTCCTGGCGAATGACGGACTGGACAAGCGTATCGAGCAGGCGCTGGTCACGCTGAACGTGGAAGATGTCACGGCACTGGCGGAAGCCGGGCGCCTGATACGCAGCTGGATCGTCGAGGCGCCGTTGCCGAAGCGCCTGGAAGACGAGATTCGTACGCACTATGCAAAACTCTCCGCCGAAGGCGAAGGCAGTTTCGCGGTGCGCTCCTCGGCCACGGCGGAAGACTTGCCCGACGCGTCGTTCGCGGGCCAGCAGGAGACTTTCCTGAACATCCAGGGCATAGACAACATCCTGCACGCGATACGCGAAGTGTTCGCCTCGCTGTATAACGACCGTGCCATCTCCTATCGCGTGCACAAGGATTTCACGCACGCCGATGTCGCCCTGTCGGCCGGCGTGCAGCGCATGGTGCGTTCCGATCTGGGGGCGTCCGGCGTGCTGTTCACGCTGGATACCGAATCCGGTTTCCGCGATGCGGTGTTCGTCACCTCATCCTTCGGTCTGGGCGAGATGGTGGTGCAGGGCGCGGTCAATCCGGACGAGTTCTATGTGCACAAGCCCCAGCTGGCAGCGGGTTTCCCTGCCGTCATCCGCCGCAGCCTGGGTTCCAAACAACAACGCATGGTGTTCGACGAGCAACGTTCCGCCGGACGCTCCACCCGCATCGAGCCGGTGCCCGTGGCCGACCAGCAGCGTTTTTCCCTGAGCGATGCGGACGTGTTGCAGCTGGCGCGTTACGCCGTCTCCATTGAGAAACACTACGGTCGCCCGATGGATATCGAATGGGGCAAGGACGGTATCGACGGCAAGTTGTACATCCTGCAGGCGCGTCCCGAGACAGTGAAGTCGAACGCTGGCAGCGGCGGCACCGAAAAGTACCGTCTGCAGCAACGCGGCGACGTGCTGGTCGAAGGCCGCGCGATCGGGCAGAAGATCGGCACGGGCCGCGTGCGCATCGTCGCCAGCACGGCCGAGATGGACAAGGTGCAGGCGGGCGACGTGCTGGTCACCGACATGACCGACCCGAACTGGGAGCCGGTGATGAAGAAGGCTTCCGCCATCATTACGAATCGCGGCGGACGCACCTGCCACGCTGCGATCATCGCGCGCGAGCTGGGCATCCCGGCCATCGTCGGCTGCGGCCACGCCACCACGGCATTGCAGGAGGGCGAGATCGTCACCGCTTCCTGCGCCGAAGGCGATACCGGATTCGTGTATCACGGCAAACTGCAGTTCGAGGTCGTCGTGCACAGCGAAGCCGAACTACCTGCCATTCCGGTCAAGCTGATGCTCAACGTTGGCAACCCCACTCTGGCGTTCGAATTCGCGCAGCTGCCCTCCGCCGGTGTCGGCCTGGCGCGTCTCGAATTCATCATCAACAACCTGATCGGTATCCACCCAAAGGCGGTACTGGAACATAACAAGTTGCCCGGCAAATTGCATGACGCCGTGCTGCAGCGTTCCGCGGGTTACGCCAGTCCGGTCGAGTTCTACGTGGAGAAGATCGCCGAAGGCGTCTCCACGCTTGCGGCCGCGTTCTGGCCCAAGCCGGTGATCGTCCGCCTGTCCGACTTCAAATCCAACGAATACCGCAAACTGCTGGGCGGCGAGATCTACGAGCCGATGGAAGAGAATCCGATGATCGGTTTCCGCGGTGCGGGTCGCTATGTGGCGGCGAACTTCAGCGACTGCTTCGAGCTGGAATGCCGCGCCATGAAAAAGGTGCGCGAGACGCTCGGCTATACCAATGTCGAACTGATGGTGCCGTTCGTGCGCACCGTGCAGGAAGCGCGCGACGTGGTCGCCACGCTGGAGAAGCACGGCCTGAAACGCGGCGACAAGGGATTACGCCTCATCATGATGTGCGAGATACCTTCCAACGCGCTGCTGGCCGAAGAGTTCCTGCAATACTTCGACGGATTCTCCATCGGCTCCAACGACCTGACGCAACTGACGCTGGGCCTGGACCGCGATTCCAGTCTGGTGGCGGACCGTTTCGACGAACGCGATGCGGCGGTGAAGGTATTGCTGGAGATGGCGATCACCACCTGCAACCGCCTGAACAAATACGTCGGCATCTGCGGACAGGGACCTTCCGATCATTTCGACTTCGCGCAGTGGCTGGTGCAGATCGGTATCCAGACCATGTCGCTCAATCCCGATACGCTGCTGGAGACATGGCGCAAGTTGGCCGAGAAAGGTAACGCCCAAACTTAAAGGAACGCAGATCAAATAAGCCGTTCGCCCTGAGCTTGTCGAAGGGCAGGAAGTGACAAAAGATCGTTATACATTTATTCCGATCATGGTTCGACAGGCTCACCACGAACGGAATAAATGAATGCCTCTTCTGGACTGAAAATTCGGCAACCACGGCAGTCGAATCAAGGTGAATCCGACTTCCACAACCACCAGCTGGACAAGCAACTTGTCCGGTATCACCACCAAGCGCTTTCCCTGCCCCTCCCCATCCCACTCTCCCCTTTGGGGGAGGGGTTCTTTTTTATAGATTTGGACTCCGCCTATTTCCAACTTTCAGTACTGCGCAAATCGATTTCTTACTCCAATCTTACATTCGAAACTTACTGCAAACTTACATTCATAAATTTGAAAAATAAAAATAACAGGCAGGCTTAATAGCCGCGCCAAATATAGGGTTTAAGGCTTTCACCTAACCCAGTTTGATTGCAGTTTTATGAACATGGAAAAGCTGTTGCGCAATAGAGACGGTTATGTGAAAAAAATATGACAAGTCGCACTTTGCATATTTATTTCGGCATAATGCACCCCGAATTCTCACTCAGGAGGATTTCAAAGAATGCATCGGCAAGCATACTTGCCGATTGGGCCAATAAAACTTAGGAGTTAATAAATATGCAAAAGAAAATGATCGCGTTGGCAGTTGCTGCGGCATTGACAGCACCTGCGGCTTTCGCCGACACAGGCGCAAGCAGCGTTTCCCTGTACGGCGTGTTGGACTTGGGCGTTGCCCAGATGACCAATGCCGGCGACTTCAGCTCCAATTTCGTAACTGGTGCGGTGCCTATCGGCGCTCAACCTCCTGCAGCGAAGATTGGTACGGTTCGCGGCATGATGAACGGCGGCGAATCGCAATCTCGCTGGGGTATCAAGGGCAGCGAAGACCTCGGTGACGGCAGCAGCGCATTCTTCCAGTTGGAATCGGCATTCAGCCTGGGCACCGGCCAACTCGCAACTTCCGGCCTGGCTGGCGGCGCCGCAAATGTCGGCGGTATCAACAACCGCGAGATGATCGCCGACACGGCACTGAACGGCCAGCTGTTCAACCGCATGGCTTTGATCGGTCTTTCCAACGCCGACCTGGGCACCGTGACGTTCGGTCGTCAGTACAGCCTGCAACTGGACATCATCGGCTCCGTCGGTGGTGGCTATGATCCGGTGAACGCACAGATGTTCTCGCCGATCAACTTCTCCGGTGCTTATGGTGGCGGTGGTTTCACTGACAACTCGCGCGTGGACAATGCGATCAAGTATGCCAAGAAGATTGGCAACTTCAACGTGAATGCCATGTACGGCATGGGCGGCATGGCCGGAGCAACTTCGGCTCGCACCAACTTCCAGGCTAACGCTGGCTACGAAGCGGACACCTTTGGTGTACAGGCAGCCGTGCAATATGCTAACGATACGACAGCCTTGGGGGCAGGTACAACTGCGAATACAGTGACCGCAATGTTTGCAGACCTGACTTCTTACATGCTGGCTGGTCGCTGGCAAGTGGCCGAGCCTTTGACTCTGAAGGCGGGCTACGAGCGCATGCAAATTTCCGCTCCAAGCAACTTCGGTGCGGATCAAGGTCTTCAGCAGATCTACGGCTATAACCTTTCTTCAGCAGCTACACAATTTTCAGGCCAGAAGAATATCAACGTGTACTGGCTGGGTGCGAATTGGCAAGTTGCTCCCGCAACCAAAGTCTCAGTTGGATTCTATGATGCGAAAACACCCGCCTTTACTGGAACGGGCTCTGTCGCGGGTGCTGATGGTAGCGACAAGTACTACTCGGCCATGGTTGAGTACAATCTGAGCAAGAAGACCAATCTGTATGCTGCCGCGATGCACGACGTAAAATCAGGTGGCCTGCTGGTTGCAGCAACTGGTGTTGGTAGCATCACCTCCTTCAACACCTACGGTGCTGGTCTGCGCGTCAAGTTCTAATCGCTTGCTGGCTTAGCCAGTTTGAGTTTGGAAACCTTAAAACCCGCTGTGGCGACACAGTGGGTTTTTTCTTGAACCATTTTTGGAGTGGCAAACAAGTGATCGGGAATGAAATGAGGTACAGTGGGCCCTCGCTCAGCACGCCGATGCGAACCCGTATCTGCGATGACTGACCTTCTGATCATAAAATCTTGTTCATCTTGCGTCTTGTCCGTCTGTGCTATTTTGTGTTTCAAGTGAACGCTTATATGCGACTGATTCGGACGGGTAAAGGGAGGTTGCGCGAATGACAAGGATTTTGGCAATAGAGGATGACGAGACGACGGCCAGGGAGATCATGGACGAGCTCGGCAACCATGGGTTTGAAGTGGAATGGGCGGGCAACGGCCAGGAAGGGCTGGATCGCGCGCTGAGCGGACAGTACGACCTGATCACGCTGGATCGCATGCTGCCGTTTGTCGACGGATTGACCATCGTGACCGCCATGCGGGAACAGAACATCGACACGCCCGTGCTGATGATCAGCGCGCTGAGCGATGTGGACGAACGGGTGGACGGACTGCGTGCGGGCGGGGACGACTATCTGGTCAAGCCGTTCGCGTCGGAAGAAATGGCGGCGCGAGTGGAGGTCTTGTTGCGGCGGCAGAACCGGACGGAGCGCCAGACCAAGCTGCGCGTGGCTGATCTTGAACTCGATCTGGTGACGCGGCAGGTGCGCCGTGCCGAGCGGGACCTGGATCTGTTGCCCACCGAATTCCGGCTGCTGGAATATCTGATGCGCAATTCAGGCCAGACGCTGACGCGCAACATGCTGTTCGAGTCGGTTTGGGGCTATCATTTCGATCCGGGCACCAATATCATCGATGTGCACATCGGCCGCCTGCGGCGCAAGGTCGATATTCCTTCGTTATCGCCGCTTATCCACACGGTGCGCGGTGTGGGGTACATGCTTAGTGAGCCTGTCTGAACTATCGAGAACGGTCGCCTTTCGGCTGACCCTGTTATACAGCCTGTTTTTCGCGGCGTGCGTGGTCATGCTGCTGGGCTTCATCTATTGGCAGACGGCGACGGAAATGACCCGCCGCGTCGATTTGATCCTGACGCTCGAAGAAACGCGCTTCAACCAGGTGAGTCCGGACACCCTGTCCGATGAGATCGACAAAAGCGTTCAGCGCGACCACCGCCATGTGTACTTTTACGGGCTTTTCTCTTCGGACGGGCGCCTGATCGCAGGGAATATTCCCCGGCTGCCACCAGGCATGCCGGTGGATGGCCATATCCACGGAACCACGCTGTCCGCAACCAATCTGGCATCGCAGTCCATGCCTGCCCGTGCGCTAGCCATCCGCCAGGGTTCGGGAAGCATCCTGCTGATAGGGCACGATGTGCAGCAGTTCACCGAGTTCGGTGAAGTCATGCGCAGTGCGTTTTTCTGGGGCGGTTCGCTGACCATTCTGCTCGGGCTCGTGTTCGGTCTGCTCCTGAGTTTTGGCCCGCTGCGCCGCGTCGAACAGATTCAGCAGGTGTGCGAACTGATCATGCACGGCAACATGAAGCAGCGTTTGCCGGTCAGCGGCCGCCATGACGAACTCGACATGCTGGCCGTCATTGTGAACAAGGTGCTCGACGAGGTCGACCGGCTGATGTCGGAGGTCAAGAGCGTCGGCGACAATATCGCGCACGACCTGCGCACCCCGCTGACCAGGCTGCGCGCGCTGCTGTATCGCATGCAGCAACAACTGGGCGATTCGCCGCATCATGCCATGATGGGGCAGGTGATCGCCGAGGTGGATTCCCTGTTGTTGCGTTTTCGCGCCCTGTTGCGCATCTCCGAAATCGAAAACAAGCAGCGGCGCGCCGGTTTCAAGTTGATACAGTTGCCGGAGATTCTGGCGCAAGCGGTCAATTTTCTGGAACCGCTGGCGGAAAACAAATCGATCAAGCTGTCGATGGTTGCCGAATCGGTCGACCCCATCAATGGCGACGGCGAATTGCTGTTCGAGGTCTTCGTCAACGTGCTGGACAATGCGATCAAGTTCACTCCCGAGGGCGGCCGGGTCAAAGTGCATCTTTCGAGCGGCCCCAAGGGGGCGCAGGTCGATATTGTCGATAGCGGAGCCGGCATCAGGGAGAACGAAAAATCGGCAGTGCTGAACCGCTTCTACCGCGGCGAGAACGACCTGCAGGCACCCGGCTTTGGCTTGGGGTTGAGCATCGTCATGGCGATCATCCGGCTGCACGATTTCGGGTTCCGGCTGGAGGATGCCGATCCGGGTACCCGTGCCACCATCTATTGTTGGCCCCAAGGTGTGTAACCCGTTGCGGGTATGTCTTTTTCAGGCCAGACAATATCTAATTAATTTATTTTTATGATAAGGCCGGCTGTTGCCTTTTGGGTACAATCGCGAAGTTTTGAAATCGGCTCACGCGCACTTGGTGGCAATAGCCCGGCGCGCGGGCCCGATTTCGACGTTCCCTTCTGACGGAGTATACGAATGATCTGGTTTGTCCGAGTTGCACTGAGCCGCCCCTACACGTTTGTCGTGCTGGCTTTGCTGATCCTGCTTATCGGCCCTCTGGCGGCACTGAAAGCGCCGACGGATATCTTCCCCGACATCAAGATCCCGGTGATCAGCGCAGTCTGGACATATACAGGCCTTTCTCCGGAAGACATGTCCGGCCGTGTCGTTTACTACTACGAGCGGGCATTGAGCTCGACCGTCAACGATATCGACCATATCGAATCGCAATCCCTGATGGGCTTCGGCGTCGTCAAGATTTTCTTCCAGCCGAACGTCGACATACGCACGGCGACGGCCCAGGTCACGTCGATCTCGCAGACGGTTCTGAAACAGATGCCGCCCGGCATCACGCCACCGCTGATCCTGAACTACAACGCGTCCACGGTGCCTATCCTGCAATTGGCGTTGTCGAGCATCAAGGAGTCGGAGCAGAAGCTGTTCGACTTCGGTCAGAACTTCATCCGCCCGCAGCTCGCCACGGTTCCGGGTACCGCAATTCCCTCTCCTTACGGCGGCAAGGTCAGGCAAATCCAGATTGACGTGAATCCGGTCGCGCTTCAGGCCAAGCATCTCTCGGCGCAGGATGTGGAGAACGCGCTTGCTGCGCAAAACCAGATCATCCCGGTTGGAACGCAGAAGATCGGCCGCTTCGAATACAGCGTGAAACTGAACAACAGCCCGGATGCGTTCCTTGAAATCAACAACATGCCGGTCAAGTATGTCAACGGCACGATCGTTTATATGCGCGACGTCGCCAATGTGCGCGACGGCAATCCGCCGCAGACCAATATTGTGCGCGTCAACGGCAGTCGCGCTGTCCTGATGACGATCCTGAAGAGCG